>Ga0068856_100000397_pt1 | contig 47638 bp, 43 predicted proteins | sample KBSCornC62_FD_66595 | JGI IMG/M metagenome (GOLD analysis project Ga0068856, IMG submission 66595) | Corn rhizosphere microbial communities from Kellogg Biological Station, Michigan, USA - KBS Corn C6-2 | ecosystem: Host-associated > Plants > Roots > Rhizosphere > Soil ...
GGAGGGATTTGCGAAGCGCACGGGAATTCCGGTGGAACTCCAGGTCTCCGACGGATTCCCGCGACTCTCGCCCGATGTCGAGACTGCGCTCTTCCGCGTACTACAGGAGACGATGTCCAATGTGCACAGGCATGCCGGGGCGAATCAGGCATGGGTGGAGCTTTCACTTGCGCATGAAGAGGTCGTGATGCACATCCGCGATAACGGCAAGGGAATGCCCAGGGAATTGGTGGAAGCGGTGAATCACTCGAACTCGTCCCTCGGCGTCGGATTGGCCGGCATGCGCGAGCGACTTGCCCAGCTCGGCGGGCGTCTGCTTGTGACAAGCGACTCGACCGGAACCGCCATCCGTGCCACCATCCCCGCATTCGAAGTCTCGCCATGGAACGCCTCCGAATCCTGATTGCCGATGATCACGAAGTCGTCCGCCAGGGCATCGTCGGCATGCTGACCAGCCGGCGCGACTGGGAGGTCTGCGGGCAGGCCTCGGATGGCCGGGAAGCCATCAAGATGATCGAGAAGCTCAAGCCAGATCTCGTCATCCTCGACATCACGATGCCGGGACTCAATGGAATCGATACGGCCCGCCAGGTGCGGAAGATGATGCCCGACATCAAGATCCTGATCTACTCCATGCATTACGCGGAGCGTCTCGTGCAGGAGGTCTTCCAGGCAGGGGCGGATGGATACGTGCTCAAGACCGATGCCGGCAAGCACCTCGTGCAGGCTATCGAGACCATCATGTCCGGGCAGCGATTCGTCTCATCGAAAGTCAGTGAGGTGATCTTCGAGGGATTTCTCCGCGGGAGCAGCGGGACCGGCGGCGCGGGCGAGCCGGCGCAGGGTGCCGAGGAGCGTTTGAGCGCGCGCGAGCGGGAAACCGTGCAGCTCCTCGCCGAGGGCAAGAGCAATAAGGAGGTCGCCGCCATTCTGGGCATCAGCCCCAAGACGGCGGAGACTCATCGCGCCACGATCATGCGCAAACTGGGGCTCTCGACCTTCAGCGATCTTGTCCGTTACGCGGTGCGCAACGGCATCATCGAGCCGTAGGTGTCTCGGAAATTTTCTCCGGTGCGAGAGGCAAGCTCTGCGGCGCGTGGACAATCCAGGGAACCCGACGGCGCGGCTTCCCTACCGCAGAAAACGAACCCGGCATATGCCGGGTATTTCTGGCGCGAGCCTATTTTTTGACGGGAGGGCGAGGCTCCGCCCGAGCCGTGGCTTGAAAAGGTGGAACCTCCTTCCGCTTCTGCGGAATCTCCAACGCATTTGGGTATATATGCCGCGCGGAGCGTGGGATGACGTTTAACGAAAGCGCGTTAGGGACAACGCGCGCCACCAAATGAATTCGCTCTCGCTCTTTTTCACGCCGCATGGGTCTCCATATAGGGAGCATGGGAATCTAATCCACAGATAACGGATTATACGGAGTCTTACAGCAGAGGGGAAGGCGCGCTTCAGAAGACCTATGCCCCGAGAGGCGGGTAGGGATTCGTCCGAGCAGCTTATCGGTGGAGTAGCCCAGGGGAGCTATAGGGAATCTCTGTAGCGGCCTCATCGGGAAAACCCCTGAGAAAACTACCTAGTTTCCCTCTCCCAAATTACGGGTTTTCCCAAGTTGTTGATATCCAGCAACCGGAGCATCGTGATCTCGCAATCGATACATCTCCTAACAAATCCACCAACATGAAGACCCAAACGAAATCCCGTAAAATCTCCCGCCGAATCGGGGCCAGCCTTCGCGCCGGCTTCAGCTTGGTGGAACTTCTCATCGTTATCGCCGTCATCGGCATCATCGCCGCCATCGCGATTCCGAGTATCTCGAGTGTGACTACGTCATCTCAAGTAGCTCGAGCGCAGCGAAACGCTCAGACTTTAGCTTCCACCTACTCGGCTGCTATTGCTGCTGGTTCCACTAACGCCGGGGCCGACCTAACTAACGCAGTTCAGAATTTGGTAGCGGGAACAGTTACCGGATCCGGTAATTTTTCCACCAATGTTTTTGCGGTTCCGGGTCTCGCTCCTAACGAGCAAACGAACGCCGAGGAGTTCCTTACCTTCACCAACGGCGCAGTGGTTTATGATCCTAATCAAACTTCCATGGCGAATTACACCAACAACTAGCAATTTTGAGGATTATGGCTCGAGGCGGTTAACATAAAGCCCGCCTCGGGTCACAACAAAGAGGAAGGAGGATGGCTTGTTCGAAGATCACCCCGGTCTAAGGCGAGCCTCCGTTGTAGCGCGCGAGCTCCGGCGGTAACGCCGGAGCTCGTTTCTCTTTCAGAACCTTTCTAATACCATGTGCCACCGCCATCCAAATCGCCGCTCTGGGTTTACTCTAATCGAGCTGCTGATCGTAATCTCGATCATCGGGATCATTGCGGCCATGGTGATCGCGTCTTACTCCAATGCCGCGCAGGATTCGCGAGGGGTGGTGGCAATGCAGCAGCAGGCGGTGCTGCAAAGTGCTCTCGATGATTGGATTGCGAACGCGGTCGATACTAATGGCTCGACCAGGTATCTGACCTTATCTGAGGCGCAGACGCTCTATAATTCGAAAGCGAGCAGTTACGATAGGCTGCAGCTGATCAAGGGGTATCTCGACGAGCAAACAACCAGCCAGTTTACCAACAATTCGTCGGGGCAGCTTCAAAGCAGCGTCATGGAAAAGACGTCTCCTAAGCAGTACATCACGTTTGGGGATTGGGTCACTGGCTCATATCCCCACGTCGCTCTCCAGAATGCTCCCTAATGAAACGCGCATTTTCTCTAGTCGAAGTCCTCGCGGCAGTGGCGCTGGTGGGCATTCTGGTCTTTCTCGCGCTGCCGAACATCGTGCAGGTGAAGACGGACAGTGAGGTGCACCTGGCGGTGGCTCGTGCGGAGGCGCTCAATCTCGCGATGGCTTCCTACGTGCAGGCCTTGGGGTCCACTGCAGCGGCAAGCGCCTGGACAGGGGCCACGACTGACCAGGACCGCTATACGCAGATCGCTCCCTATCTCGCATACGCGCCCACGAATCTTACGGACTACGTGCCGTCCGGCTACAGCATCACATTTCCCACCGCCCTGGTCCCGCTCACGAAGGTGACTCTCTACAGCGGAACTACGGCAATCTCCTACTGATGATCGCTATGAACACTCCTCGTTCTCTAGTGCGGGCGACCTCCCTGCCCGAATTGCTCGTGGTGATTTCTATTCTCTGTGTGCTGGCAGGGATCAGCATACCCAAGCTTACCGGCATCCTCGGGGTTTCCAAAGACCAGGTCGCAATCGATATGGCCGAAATGGCGAACCGCGCTGTGGACCACTATAGTCAGGCGGCGCAGGATATACCTATTGCAGAGGACGACTCGGATACAGTGGACGAGATCCTGGTTTGGCACAACTTGACCACGCGTGACTCGAGTATCCCAGGATCGCCATTTCTCCCCGATACATTCCCAAGCACAACCTCGGATTCCGCCGATGCCTATCGCCTGCAATGGACGGGTAAAAATTTCCGACTACTCACGCCCGGGGTTGTCGGATCGGGAATTCAGGTGGAAAGTGAGTGATGACAAATTCCATGGGAGCGGCTGCGGAAATCACGGTAAAAGCTGATCCCGACGCTGCCCCGAAGAATGCCTTTGCGGAGCGCGGAGTCACGGTGCCGGAAATCGCACTGCGGGAGCCGGAGCGCTTCGCCGCAGAGATCGCGAAGGCCAACGGCGAGCCGGAGGACACAGCGATCGAATGGCTGGCGGAACGCTTTGGAATGTTTCCCCTCGTGCTGGCGCGCACGGCCTGCTCGACTCGGGCGGAGGGCGTCTTTCGCAAACTGGCAAGGGCCTCGACGGCCGCGGAACCGTGGCTTCCTTACGGAACGGTGGGGCCATTGTTGCTCTGTGCGCATTACAACCCGGCTGCGATGGACGCCTATGGATTGCCGTCGCATCTTTTCGTCAAGACGCTCATCACCCATGCCCAATATGAGGCACTGAGGGCGGACGTGAATGGGCGCCTGGGATTCTCTCCCCTGCCGGAGTCGAATCCCGTCGCCGACATCCCACCGCCACCCCCGGGTAGCGGCTTGCTCACCGCCCTCAACTGGATGCTGGAGAATTATCCGCTCACGAAGGACGAGGCGAACAAGCTGCGGGAATGCGAGCCGGCATTCGGCGGGCGCGACCTGCGGCGAGCCTCGGATTTCGAGCTGCTGCCGCGCGACTACGGCGTAGCATTCACGCATATGACGACGGGCGAGGCATGCTTCAACGCGGAATTTGCCCCGCAGCAGAGCTACTTCCCGGAGGCACTACTGGAGAAGCATGGTGTGTATCCCGTCTTTTGCGGAAAGCAGCGAGTCTTTCTGCTGACCCCGGATCGGAAGAGCTATGCCTTCGAGGACGAATGGTGGTCCAGCGGGCAGGAGCAGATCGAGATCACGAAAGTCCTGGCCGATCGGGCGGGAATCCTGGAGGCGATCACGCGGAATCGCAGCCGGACGGCGGTGACGCAGACGGCGCAGATCGATACCGGAGATCTGAGCTACTCGGATACGGGGAGCCTCGTCGAGATCGATACGGCGGAGATCCAGCGGGTGAACCCCTCGAGCATGAATGCGAGCCCGGAGCAGGTGGTGCACTGGGTGCTCAACCGGGCGATCACCCTGCGGGCGAGTGATCTCCACATCGAGAAATTTTATAACACGGCCCGGTTCCGCGCGCGCGTGGACGGCGAGCTCCTCGTCATTCACTCCTGCTCCGAGGAGGGGTTGCCCCGATACATCAGCCTCATCAAGAACTACGCGAACCTCGGCCAGCGGCGGCAGGCGGCGGAGGACGGACGCTTCACGATGACGATCGGCAAGCGGCGCATCGACTGCCGCGTCTCGGCGATCCCGTGCAGCAAGGAGTTCCAGAAGATCACGATCCGCTTCCTCGACAAGCGCGATGGCGTGCGGCAGCTCAGCGCGCTCAATCTCTCCCAGCGCCAGACCGACATCATCCACGATGCGCTCGGTCGCGATCAAGGCCTGATCCTGGTGACCGGGCCGACCGGCAGCGGCAAAACGACCAGCCTATACGCCTTCATTAACAGCATCAATCGGGACTCGATCAACATTCACACCATCGAGGACCCGATCGAGTACGAGATCGAGGGCATCAACCAGACGCAGACAGACCCCTTCAATGGAATCGATTTTTCCGAGGGGTTGCGCCGCATCCTGCGAGCCGACCCGGATGTGATCCTCATCGGAGAGTCGCGCGATGCGGAGACGGCATTTGCGGCCGTGAACTCTGCGCTCACCGGCCACTTGGTGCTCACGACCCTGCATGCGAACGACTCGCTGCGCGCCGTGTCCCGGCTGATCTCAATGGGTGTGCCGCCGTATCTCCTCGCCGACTCACTTGCGCTTTCGCAAGCGCAGCGACTTGTGCGCCGGCTTTGCGGGCATTGCAAGCAGCCGACTCCGATCACGGACGAGCTGCGGCGCATTCTGGAGCGCAATCGCATCCCTCTGCCGGCCGACGCCCAGTTCTTCTACTCGAAGGCGGGATGTCCCGAGTGCCACGACTCGGGCTACAGCGGCCGTATCGCACTCATGGAAATGTGCCCGGTTGGCGGCGAACTCGGCGACCTCATCGCGCAGAACGCAGCCCAGAGCCGCATGCGTGAAGTGGCCATGCGCGAGGGGGTGCTCTCGCTCTACCAGGAAGGGCTCACCCAGGTGATCGCCGGGAATACTACGCTCGAGGAGATCGCCTGTCTGAGCTATACGGGAGCTAAGGGTTGAGGGTTGAGGGTTGAGGGTTGAGAGGGAGAATGCCATGCGGCCCCGGGGGTGGACCCCACGCGGGATGAGATGAGGAATCTACGGCGGTCGACGGCGCGACTCGCCCTACCGCCGAAGACGAACCCGGCAAATGCCGGGCATCCCTGGCGAGAGCTTTCCTTCTGGCGGTAGGGCGTGTCGCGCCGTCCACCGCCGTGGATTTTTATCTGACGGGGATTCTGGGCAGGATGCCTGACGGATGAACGAGGAAATCGCGGAGAGCCCCTCATCCTCTCAATTATCGCCCACGCATCCCACGATTTCTCGCTTCGCTCGAATCTCGGCTCTCAACTTCCAATTCTCTCTCCCCTCGAATCTCAACTTCCCATATCCCCTGCGACGCATTTACCGTTGGCCCTTATGTCTCGTTTTGCCAATCAAGTCGCCATTGTCACTGGAGCCGGTCGCGGAATCGGCGAAGCCATCGCCCGTCGCCTCGCTGATGAGGGGGCGAAAATCGCAGTGGTCAGCCGCACGGAGGCCAATTCGCAAAAGACAGCCGACGCGATCAATGCCGCGCACCCCGACGCCGCGAAGCCATATGCCGTGGATGTCGCGGACTTCGACGCCGTGCAGAAGGTCGGCGAGCAGATCCTCGCGGATTTTGGCCGTGCGGACATTCTCGTGAACAACGCGGGCATCACCCGCGACACGCTGGCCATGCGCATGTCGAGCGATGACTGGGACGTCGTGCTCGCGACAAACCTCAAGGGCGCATTCAATTTCTCCCGCGCCGTGCTTCGCGCGATGGTCAAGCAGCGTGGCGGACGCATCATCAACATCAGCTCCGTAAGCGGCCTCATGGGCCTCGCGGGACAGGCGAACTACGCCGCCAGCAAGGCGGGCCTCATCGGCATGAGCAAGAGCATCGCTCGCGAACTGGCCTCCCGTGGCATTACTGTGAACGTGATCGCTCCCGGCTTCATCGAGACGGACATGACGGCTGTGCTGAACGAGGAAATCCGCAAGGGCGCCCAGGCGCAGATTCCGCAGTCGCGCTTCGGCTCCGGCGACGATATCGCCGCGGCGGTCGCCTTCCTCGCGAGTCCCGAGGCAGGCTATATCACCGGCCAGGTGCTTGCCGTCGATGGCGGCATGAGCATGTAGCAGCGATTCAAATTCGACGGGGCGCCGGCGTTCTGCCGGTGATCCGGATCGAAACGCGGGGGCCGAAAGGCCCCCGTTTGCTTTCCGAGAGAGGCATTTCGTAGGTTGGCTGAATGGATGCCATCCTGACTGGATTACCGGATTTCGCCTGTAGCCGCCGCCCTGTGGGCGACGCAGCGCTTTGCGAGACAACGTCCTCTCTCGGGCTCGTTCGCTTCGCACAGCGAAGCGGCTACAGCTCGCTTTCTTCGAAAGATAAGCCGGTCATTCATTGACTTGCTATAACTCGATTCGTCTAGGGTCGCCGCCCTGTGGACGACGCAGCGCGGTACTGAATCGACACTCTCTTAGGGTTCGTTGCACGCCAGCAGAGTGGCGTGGCTACAGGATTGGCGGCGGCGGGATCTTCCAGATTCGTTGCGCATTCCATCGTGCAGTGACGGGATGGCTACAGCTCGCTTTCTTCGAAAGAGAAGCCGGTTATTTCATCAATTTGGTATGAAACTTCGGGGATGGGATCAGGGTTGCCGCCGGCCGGGATGCTGGGCTAGGCTCGCGCCGAGATGCTCCTCACCTTCCTGCGCCATGCCGAGGCCGAAGTCACCGCGCCATCCGACCACGACCGCCAGCTGACCTCCAAGGGACGCGCACAGGCGCAGAAGGTCGGCGAATTTTGCAAGCAGCGAGGCATTGTGCCGGGAATGATCGTGACGAGTCCCGTGACCCGTGCCGAGCAGACTGCGGGAATCGTGGCCAAGTGCTTCGGAGACGTCGAGCCGATGGTGGAGCGCTGGCTGGCCTGCGGCATGGATCCGGTGACTTGTCTCGACGGGCTGCGGAGCTATGCGCAGTTCGAGCACGTGATGCTTGTCGGGCACGAGCCGGATTTCGGCGAGACCATCGCCGCGTGCATCGGGTTGCCCTATCCGGGAAACCTGCACATCCGCAAAGCTTCGCTTACCACCATCGAAATGAACCGTCTGCGTGCCGGCTCCGGCCGTCTCGAATACACCATCCCCGTCCGATTCCTATGAAACCCGATATCATCCATTCGAACAGCTTCGTGAACGATGCCGTTGCCCTCATTGAAAATGCGGCGACGGAAGCTATTGCGGCCAGAGGAACCTTCAGCCTTTCGCTGAGCGGCGGAAATACGCCGAAGCCCGTCTATGAGGCGCTGGCTGCCCGCCCGCTCGACTGGAGCAAGGTGATCATCACCTTCGGCGACGAGCGATGCGTGCCGCCGGACGACGAGCAGAGCAACTATCTGATGGCCCGCCGTACGCTCATCGATCTCATCCCGATCCCGGCAGAGAATGTCCTGCGCATGAAGGGCGAGATCGACCCCGCGGATGCGGCGAAGGAATACGAGGCCGATCTGCGCGCGCGCGCAGGTGGCGGAGTATTTCGGCACGATCTCATCCTCCTCGGCATGGGGCCCGACGGACACACGGCTTCGCTGTTCCCCGGCACCCCGGCGCTTGCCGAGCGTGAGCGTCTCGTGGTGGAGAACTACGTGCCGAAGATGAGCATGTGGCGCATTACCTTCACCTATCCGATGCTCGATGCGGCCCGCCATGTCTGCTTCCTCGTGAATAGCGCGGGCAAGGATGACGTGCTCGACGAGGTATTCAGCGGGACGTCGGACTACCCCTGTGCCGCGGTGAATCCCATGGACGGCAAGCTCACCTGGCTCCTCGGGGCCTGATCACTCGCACCCGACTCCGTCCAATGAAGACTCTCCTCCTGACCAACGAATATCCCCCTACGATCTACGGAGGCGCGGGCGTTCACGTCGATTATCTCAGTCGCGGACTGGCGCACTTTATCGATGTCGAGGTGCGTGCGTTTGGCGATCAGGACGTGCCGACAGGCAACCCAACGGTCAAGGGATACGGGCTCGACTCGAGCCGCTACACGTGCCCGAAGCCGCTCCGGTCGGCATTTGGCGCCATCCAGAGATCGCTGGATTTCAATACCACGAATATCGATGCCGACGTGGTGCATTGCCATACGTGGTACTCGCATTTCGGCGGCATCCTCGCGAAGCAGAACTACGGCATACCGCTCGTCATTACCGTTCATTCGCTCGAGCCTCTGCGGCCATGGAAGCGCGAGCAGCTGGGCAGCGGCTACGACTTCACCTGCTGGCTGGAGAAAACGGCTCTCGAGATGGCGGATGCCGTGATCGCGGTGTCGAGCGGCACGCGCGCGGATATCCTCCGCCTGTTCGACATTCCGGAGGAGCGGGTGCCCATCATCTATAACGGCATCGACCTCGATGAGTACCACGCGGTCGAGTCCCGCTCGCGTATCGAGCGCTTCGGCATCGATCCCTCGAAGCCCTACGTCCTCTTCGTCGGTCGCATCGCCCGCCAGAAGGGCATTATCCATCTGGTGAATGCCATCCGACATTTCGACCCGGGCTTCCAGGTCGTTCTGTGCGCTGGGGCGCCGGATACACCGGAGATCGCCGAGGAGATGAAGGCAGCGGTAGCCGAGGCGCAGCGCAACCACGAAGGCGTCATCTGGATCGAGGAGATGGTGGACACCGAGACGAAGATCCAGCTCTACAGCCACGCGGCGGCTTTCGTCTGCCCGTCGATTTACGAGCCATTTGGCATCATCAATCTCGAGGCAATGGCCTGCGAGACGCCGGTCGTCGCCAGCGCGGTGGGCGGCATCCGCGAGGTCGTGGTCCCGGGAGAGACGGGTATCCTTGTATCCTTTGCCCAAATGAGCGACAGTCCGTTCGAAGCGCTCGATCCGGACGCCTTCTCCCGCGCGCTGGCGGATGGTGTGAACACACTCATGCGCGACCCGGAGAAGCGCCGTGAGCTGGGCAAGGCGGGCCGCCGTCGCGCAGAGGCGCTCTTCGGATGGGATGCGATCGCGCGGAAGACGGTCGCCCTTTACGAATCGCTGCTCGCCAGAAAGAAATCACTCTAGAGTACAATAAAGTTCCAGGGACGCGCCGCCGGGTATCATGCCGGGCGAGGGTGGGGCTGGGCCGTTTTTTCCAATGAAGTTTGTAGATCAGATCCGAGTTCACGCGATCGCCGGCAGCGGCGGAAATGGGTGCGTGAGCTTCCGTCGTGAGAAGTTCGTCCCGCGCGGAGGCCCGAATGGCGGTGACGGCGGCGACGGTGGCAGCATCATCCTGCGCGCCGACCCGCATACCGACAATCTCATCTCGCTCTATTACGAGCCGATCGTCCGCGCAAAGAAGGGCGCGCATGGCCAGGGCAAGGACAAGCATGGCAAATCGGCCATCCACACCTATGTGAACGTGCCCGTGGGAACGCTCGTTTATCGACTGCCGGCGGCTTTCACACCGAAGGCGCCCAATCCGATGGACGAGGATTTCTACGACGAGACGCCGAAGCCGAAGCCTAAGCTCGACACGGCGGACTGCGAGCTGCTGGCCGATCTCATCGAGCCGGGACAGGAGTTCCTGCTCGCAAAGGGTGGCGACGGCGGAAAGGGGAATACCCATTTCAAAAGCTCGCGCAATCGCGCTCCGCGGCAGTTTACGCCGGGCGCCGACGGCGAGGAAGGCTGGTTCCTCCTGGAGCTACGCACCATTGCCTTCGCGGGCCTGGTCGGATTCCCGAATGCCGGCAAATCGACGCTTCTCGGGAAGCTTTCCGCCGCGCATCCCAAGGTCGCGCCCTATCCGTTTACGACCCTGCATCCCGTGGTCGGCGTCGTCGAGTATCCGGATTTTCATCGGCTCACCGTCGCAGACATTCCGGGACTGATCGAAGGCGCCCATGACAATCGGGGGCTCGGCCATGAGTTCCTGCGCCACATCGTCCGATGCCGGTTGCTGCTCTTCGTCGTCGATATGGCGGGCAGTGAAGGCCGCGATCCGGTGGCTGATTTCAAGACCCTGCGCAAGGAGCTCGACCTCTACGACCCGACGCTGAGCTCGCGCCCATGGGCGGTGATCGCCAATAAAATGGACCTGGAATCCGCGCCGGAGAATCTCAAGCGCTTCAAGCGCTCGGTGCGAAAAGCAAAGATCCTACCCCTCTCGGCAGACAAAGGCGAGGGAGTCACCGAACTCCGCGAGTGGCTGCGTGCCGAACTCGACGAGCTTGGCGAGGCCTCGCTCGCCGGTGGTGACGAAGTGCCTGCTTGATCGGAATCAAGGGCGGGCGTATAGGCGGGGTGATGAGCCTCCGTCCTTTCTCTCTCGCTCTTGCCGTATTGTCATCTCTGGCCGCGGCTTCCGCGGCTCCATTGCCGTCCAGCTACAGCCTGGCCGACGCAAAGCTCGTCGTCGCTGTGAAGAACCAGGGCGTGCTCGGGACGTGCTGGTCCTTCTCGAGTTCCACGGTATTCGAGAGCAGTCTCATTCATGCGGGGCTCCTCACCCCTGAGCAGGCGAGCAACTACACCTCCGAGTGGGATATGGCGACGCACGACGGTGTGAAGCTCTTTCTCACAGCCCCTTACGCGGGGTGGGGCGCCTTCCCCCAGCAGGCGATCTCCTATTACGTGCGTGGGTTTGGAAACTGGGGAGTCAAGCGCCAGCCCGATCCTGCCGGCGGCGGCCCCGTGATCCGCGCCAACGAGCCGCTCGATGCCTATCCGCTCGGCGCTGCGAACCAGGGATTGAACCTTCGTCCATACGTGCCGCCGCCGAACCAGCCGCTGGCTCCCTTCCGGCTCATGCAGGCAGTCGAATTCATCGATACCCAGGACGGCGGCGGAAAAGCTCCCTCGAAGGCATTCCGCGACACGATCAAGCGGGCGATCCTGCGCTATGGCGCGCTGGATACGAACATGAACGCCAACAATCTCGGCGGATCGACGAATACCGAGAACCTGACCTACGACACCTACGCGTATACGGGGAAATCGCTCGCGATCGATCACGACGTCACGATCATTGGATGGAACGACTCCGTGCCGGTGTATGACAATACCGGCGCCCTCCTGGGGACCGGGGCGTGGCTCATCCAGAATAGCTGGGGCACCGACTGGTCGAAGTCGAAGAAAGCCGTCTCGAAGCCCGACGGATGTTTCTGGCTGGGGTACGGCGATACCGTGGCCGTGAAATATTCCTGCGCGTTCGCGGTCGATCGCCGGGGCTCGATTTCGACGACGGTTCTTCAGAATCAGATATTCTATTTCATGGACACGCAGGCGGGGTCGCCTGCGGGCACTCCGACATTTGCTGCGACGAAGCTCACGCCTCAGTCGCAGACGAAGCTCCTTGCGCTCGGCCTCTGGACGGTCGCCGACCACTCGGCGGTGAACCTGTCGATCTATGGTGCATGGGGAGCCGCCGGACCGGTCGGTGCGCCGCTCACCACGATGAAGAACGTGATGATTCCACATCGTGGGTATTCGGAAATTCCTCTCCATGCGCCGCTCGATCTAAGTGCGGGGAAAAGCATCTACGTGGTGGTGGATTTCGGATCGAATGTGGACGCCCCGGCCGCCGTGGATTCCCTGTCGATGCATCTGAAGGATGTGCCGAGCTTCGCGGGACTTTCCTGGATCTCATCCGATGGTCGCCACTGGACCGACCTGACGAGCGACTCGAAGGATCAAGGCATTTTCTTCCTCAAGGGCATCCTCGGGCGGCAGAAATATCGTGCTGGCGGCGCGACCCTCTCCGTCACGAGGCTGTCGACTGCCAAAACCTCTGCGGACTCGGTGACCCTGCGCGGGGTGGCTTCGAACAATACGGATGAGGTCCTCTGGCGACTCGGGAAAAATGGGCGCATCCACCGGGCCACCGGGGTCAATGCCTGGAAAATCCAGGTCAACGGACTCCTGCCGGGAAATAATGTGATCACCATCTGGCCGACCACCGCTATCGGCGTGAGCACAACGCCGACGCGTGTGCTTGTGACTCGGACGTAGTTCGCATCCACGGCTCGGACGGAGCCTCGCCCTCCCATTTAAAGAATAGCTCGCGCCGGGGACGTTTTTCTGCGGCAGGGAAGCCGCATCATCAGGCACCCTGGATCTTCGAGCGACGCAGATTCGGTGGGGCAGAAACGAATTTCGGGTTAACGGTGTAAAATAAAAAAGGCGCTCTCCCGAAGGAGAGCGCCTTTTTTTCAAGACTTGTGCGGGTTAGTACCAGAAGCCCCACGGGCCCCAGTCGCCCCAGTCCATGGCGGCCTCTTCATTCATCGAGGCGGTCATTTCCTGCTCTTCGGCAATGTTCTGCTGGAGGTTGAGAGCCTTGTAGGCGTTGTACTCCTTCTGAGTGCCGACATAGATCATATCCTTGCTCGGATCAGCATAGGCATAGAGTACCTGACCCTTCACCACGGCGCGGTGCATCTTGTAGGGCTTCATGCTCTGGAAGATCGCGATCTGCTTGGGAGTGCTCGGAGTCCGGGTGCGGAAACCCGCGGCGGACATCAGCGATTCCTTTTGATGAGCTTCCATGCTGGCGCAGCCGCTGAGAAGCAGGCTGGCGGCTGCGATCGCAACGGCGAAGACTGTCGTGAGGGATTTGGCAAATTTCATGGGAGTAGGATATGCGCCTTTCTTCCTATCTTAGTCACTCCGGAATGGAAAGCTCCGCGTATGCAACGGATGTTCGGGCGGGCATAGTCGAGCCATCCACCCAGCTTCCCTTGACGAGTAACTCACGATGAAATCGAGATGGGCCCCGGTCATGATCGTGAATCAGTGATATGAGCGATAGCATGGCGGCGCGCCCGATCTCTTCCGAGTTCTGATATATTCCCGCGTCCGCATTTCCATCGAGAATGCTCATGGCAGCCATGCTGATATCGTCCGGGATCCGCAAGCCGAGGGAGCCGAGGATCTCGCGGGCTTCCGGAATGGTCGAGATAATGGCATCCGGCCGCTCCTTCTTGAGCCAGCGAGAGAGCGGGCCTTTATCGGCGGTGAGCCGATCGCCCGGCGAGAAGCGAAAGATGGGGAGGCGGTTCTTGATTGGCACCGCCTGCTGGGCCATTAGAAAACCCGCCTCAAACAGGTACCAATTCATGTTGGCAGGTTCCGCGACGAAGCCGATCCGCTCGTATCCCAGTTCGCAGATGCGTCGGTAGGCGAGCATCATGTTCGCGACCTGGTCGGCTGTGACGACAAAGCAATCGGGGGTGATGACGGAGCGGCCGAATCGCACGACAGAGAATCGCCCCCAATCGAAATTCCCCCAATTGGGCGAGACTTTGTGTGGGGGTAGGAGAATTCCTTCGATCCCGCGTGCGACCAGGATTCGCTCTACGCGCTCTGGGGTTACGGGACCCGAGCATTGAAACTCCTCGAGCCGATAGCCGAATTTCTCGGCAGCGGCAGACGCTCCCTTCCAGTAAAGATCAAATTCCTTGAGGACGCGCAGGCGGCCGGGCTCCGCCCAATGGTTCATCCATGCCAGGGCGGCGTGCATGGGCTTTATGGTCGAGGTTTTCCGATAATGGGCGAGGGCAGCTGCGGCGGGATTGCGCTGGTAGCCCATATCGAGAGCGGCGCGGTGGATCTGCAGGCGGCGGCTCTCCGAGATGCGCGGATCGTCGCGTAGCGCCATCGACACGGTCCCGAGGGAGACTCCGAGGGATCTGGCAACGTCTTTCTGGGTGACAGGTGACAATGAAGTGGGGGGCTCCATGGTTCTCCGGAAGAACTCCCGAAACGCCTGCGAAGTCAAGGGTTCTTTGAATCGCTTCAATCGGGTGAGGGAATCGGCTCGGCTGGGCAGATTCGACACGGATCGAGCTGGCAGCAGCGCTCGGATTCGGAGCATTCGTCATTCTGATGACCTGCCCCGACATCAAGAATGCGGAGAAGATCGGGCGGAGGTAAGCGACTCTATTGAATCGCATTAACTATGCATCTCTTGTCGGGTGGACCTCATCGCACTTAGGTCACGGCAAGCATCCTTCCCCTCAAAACCAACCTCCAAAATTTAATATCGGAAATGAACAAACATCGGAAATTGCCTTCTCAGGGCAGCTTTTGCTCCCTCCCTCTGGCGGGACTGTGCGCCGCCAGTGCGGTGATGATCTTTGGTCAGTCGGCGCGTGCGGCTGCTGGCGACTGGACAGGTGTCACGGGGGGGCTCTGGGGAGATGGCGGGAACTGGTCTTTGGCGGCGACGCCGACGTCATCGGATGACTTGACGATTCTAGGCCCCGGCAATGCGCCCGGTGCATTGACGATCAACGTCGCGGCTGCTGCGGCCGCCAACTCGATCGACTTCACGGATACCTCCGCTGTAACGCTAAATAACACAACCAGCGGGGCCGATCAGACTTTGACGATAAGTGCGGGAGCTGGCGCGGGAATCACAACGGGCACGGGAGCCGTCACGATTGGTTCCACGATAACAGGCCAAAACGTCAATGTCGCGCTCGGCGCCAGCCAGACGTGGGATATCGGCTCTGGAGGTTTGACCGCATACGGTGTGATAAGTGGCGCCGGATCCTCCATCACCAAGATCGGCACTGGGACGTTGAATCTTCAGGGTGCCAATACCTTTAGCGGAGGGTTGGTTATCAAATCGGGCGTGGTCGCGGGAATTGGAGGAATCGGCGGGACCACTGCGAACGCAGCGTTCGGCACGGGTACGATAACGATTGGCGATGCCGGCACGGGAGCCGACGCGGGCCTCACGGTCAATGCCTGGGGAAACAATTACGCAGATCCGATTGTCGTCGCGGCGGGTTCTGGAGCGCGCACTCTCACGAGTTCCTGGAACAACAGCGGCCAGATCCCGATCTTTACCAGCACGATCACCCTGAACAATAACCTGACAATTACTTCGACTGGTGCCTCGGGCATGCGCCTTAACGGCGTCATCAGCGAAGGCACCGCTGGGATGGGGCTGATCATCAACAGCACATCGACGGCAAATAACCGTTTGGGGGCGGCCAACACTTTCACGGGCGGAGTGAATATTCAGCAAGGCACGTTGGAGTTGACGAACAGCACGGGCGCCGGCACTGGAACGATCACGCTGGGCAACACTTCGGGCACCGGCAATACCAGGATAACCGCGAATCTCAGTGGGATTAACGTGACAAACGCCATCACGGTGGCGGCAGGCAATACGGGCGTGAGCACCATCGGGAATGCCGCCTCCGGCACCGGGACTTTCAGCGGCGCGGTGGCTTTGAATCACGACCTGGCCATTGGCGTGACCGGCGCGGGCGCGCTTAATCTGAGCGGAGCGATCACCGGCGGGACGACGGCTACGATCACGAATAGCGGCACGGGCACGGGCACCGCGACCCTGAGCGGCGTCCTCGGTAATGGTACGGGCGTCGTCTCGGTCGTGCAAAACAGCTCGACGAGCGGCCTGGCTCTCTCGAACTCTGCCAACAGCTTCACCGGCGGCATCGTGATCAAGAATGGCACGCTCACCCAGACCGGCGACACCGCGCTGGGCTCCGGCACGGTCACCATCGGAGATGGCTCGACCAGCAACAATGCGACGCTTGCGGGAAATAACGGTGGGGCCAATGTTTCGAACTCCAACGCGATCACGATCGCAAGCGGCGGCAGCGGTACATACACGATCGCCGATACGGGCGGAAGGGACTTCACGCTCAGCGGGGCGATTGCTCTCAATAATGCCGCCACGTTCAAGACCACAAGCGGCGGGGCAATGTTCCTGAATGGCAGCATCACCGGCTCATCGGCGATCACCATCGACGGCGGCACGACGACGACAAAGTTCGTTTCGCTGGCGGCCAACAGCTCCAGCACGTTCACCGGCAACATCACGGTTCAAAACAAAGGAACTCTGAAATTCGGCATTGATAACGCCACCGGCACCCAGACCGCAGTGACGTTGGATGGCACTTCGACCATAGATGCTGGAGGAAAGCAAATGACCTTCGCCGGTCTGAATGGCGTCAGTGGAGGTACGATTCTCAACAATGGAAGCAGCCTCACCCTGGGGGGCGGTGGCTCTTACAACTATGGAGGCGCGCTCAGCAACAGCGGAAGCCTGACTAAGAGCGGTGCGGGTACGCAGGCCTTCTCCGGTAGCATCACTGGCTCGGGCGCGGTGAATGCAAATGCCGGCACTCTCGTTTACGGTGGGGCCACGGTCAGTACCACCGGAAACACCAACATCGCCAGTGGCGCGACATTGCAAATTTCGAATAGCGTTACCGAAGGCACTGGAGCCAATGCCGGCCGCATTTTCGTGAATAGCGGCGCTACATTGACGGGGTCCGGTACGATCGCCTTCTCCGATACGAATGCCGGCTTGACCGGCCTCTCCGTGACCGGAACGACGACACCCGGCGGCAATGGAACTATCGGCACGCTGACCTTCGACGGCACGAACTCCGTGCGCGCGGTCGCCGCGTTCGAGGTCAATTCGGCGTTCACATTCGATCTGAGCGGCGGATTGAGTTCCGATACGATCGCTCTCACCGGCGGACAGGCGAATGACATCTCCTTCCAGGGAAGCAACGTACTGAACTTCAACGACCTCTCAGGTGGGCTGTTGAGCAGTGGCGACTATGTGCTCTTCACTTCCGATGTGGCGGGTTCTTACGTCAACTTCAACAACCTGAGCATCGGTACGGGCCTGGGAGCGTATGGCTCTGCGAGCTTGATTCAGGTTGGCAATAATATCGAGCTGAGTCTCGTTGCAGTTCCGGAACCGAGCGTTTGGTCGGAGCTGGGCGTGGCGATTCTGACGCTTGCGATTTTCCGTCGTAGAAAGCACGCATAGCCTGCGTTTGACCGCATGGTCGGAGGGGCGCTGCGTGATGGTCTCGGTATCGGGTGCGCTCTCGCCGGGTGATCCGGGTACGAACAGCGGGATCGGAATGCTGACGTTCGATGGGGCCAACGCGGCGAAATCGCTCATCGCTCTCGACAGGAGCGAGCAACTCGCATTCGACTTGGGCGACATCGCAGCCGTGGAGACCAAGCCTCCGATCCAGACGAACGCCCTTGCCGTCGCACGGGTGGCCAGCTCCGCCTTATCGCAACGGGGTCGGTCCGCAGATGGTCTCGATCTCCATCAACTCTTCCGGTGAGAACTCAAGGTTCGCCAACGCGGCGACATTTTCCTCGATCTGCTCCGGGCGGCTCGCGCCGATCAGGGCGGAGGTGACTGTCGGGCGGTGGAGTGCCCAGGCGAGCGCCATCTGTGCGAGCGACTGCGACCGCCGTTTCGCGATCTCATTGAGAGACCGGGAGATCTCGACAATCTGGTCGGTCACGCGTTCTTGCGTGAGAAAGGCAGAGTTTCCCGCCGCGCGCGAGCCCTCCGGGATGCCATTGAGATAGCGGGAGGTGAGTCTGCCTTGCGCCAGCGGGCAGAAGGCGATGCAACCGACACCCTCGGCATCGAGGGTGTCGAAGAGTCCCTCCGTCTGGGCGCGGCGGTCCAGCGCATTATAGTAAGGCTGGTGAATGAGCAATGGCACCCCGGCAGAGCGAAGGAATTGCGCTGCCTGCGCCGTGCGTTCCGCATTGTAGTTCGACACGCCGACATACAGCGCCTTCCCCGCGCGCACCGCATCGACGAGGGCCGTGAGCGACTCCTCAATCGGCGTATCGGGATCGGGACGGTGGTGGTAGAAGACGTCAACGTAATCGAGCCCCATGCGCCGCAGCGACTGATCGAGGCTCGAGAGAAGGTATTTCCGCGACCCCCAATCGCCATAGGGACCTGCCCACATCGTATAGCCGGCCTTCGTTGAGATGATGAGTTCGTCGCGATGGGCGGCGAAGTCCTCGCGTAGCAGGCGCCCCATGATTTCCTCGGCTGACCCCGGGGGCGGGCCATAATTGTTTGCGAGGTCGAAATGGGTAATGCCGAGGTCGAATGCGCGCCGTGTCATCGCGCGCGCATTATCATAGGATGCGGTTGCGCCCCAGTTGTGCCACATGCCCAGGGAGAGAGCAGGGAGCCTGAGCCCACTGCGGCCGCAGCGACGATAGAGCATCGAATCGTAGCGGCGGGAGGAAAAGAAATCGTCGATCACGAGCCGAGGATAAAATGCGCGCAAACGCGGGCGAGCACGAAATCTCGACTCGGATGCGCGGATGTGGCAGATGCACCGTGTGACGTTCTCTCTCCCGCGATTTGCATATGCTTTGCTGGCCGCCACGCTGCTGCTCTGCGCCGGTTGCGCGAGCAGCGGACACTACCACGGCTACAAATGCAGGCCGTACGTTACCCGAGGCATTTATTACCAGCCGCTGGCTCCGCGCGAGGCGATCGGATACTCCGAGGTCGGTGTGGCATCGTGCTATTCGGAGGGCTTTTTCATCTTCCCCGGCAAAACCGCTCTCGGCGAGCCGATCTATGGATGGACCTCAGGCGCGGCGCACAAGACCCTGCCTCTGCCATGCCGCGTGCGAATCACCAATCTGCGCAACGGCCGCAGCATGACCGTGCGAGTAAACGATCGCGGGCCCTTCGTGGGCGGCCGCGTCATCGACGTGACCTATCCCGTCGCGAAGAGACTCGGCTTTTACCAACAGGGCACTGCGCTCGTGAAAATCCGCGTGCTGAGCGTCGGCGACGGCAGATACCGAATCCGGTAACGGTGCCGGCGCGTGATCGGGGCGTTTTGGGGCCGGACTATCCTCGCGCCTGCCCGACGCACTCGAGCACCGTCTCGAGCTTCTCGCGCACTCCGGGAAGGAACGCATGTTCCGCATGCGCGGCGACCAGTACGAGCTGGCCTCGTTGCAGGATGGAAATAGTGTCCGACTCGGCATGGATCGTAACCTCCGGGATGAGGCCCAGCCCGGAGGCGGCGCTGATCCCCGCCAGCAGGTCACCGGCTCGGGAGCCGAGGCCGCGGAGATCGAGGCGTGACGGCGCACGGGAGGAGACGATGATTTCATTGCCCTTGGCGAGCGAGCAGCCGCGCAGGCCCGGCAGATCACCGGCGAGAGCGATGAGCCGCTCGATGGTGAACGGCTGGTCCGTCATGAAAATCTGGCGCAGGCGGGACTCTGCCTCTCCGATGATGGTGATCTCGCCGAGGGGCGGGTTCTCGGGAGTCGGCTTGCTCGCCTTTGGAGGAGACTGGCTGGCCTGCGGGGCTGGGGCTAACATCGGCTTGGCAATCCGCTTCCAGCTCGGGAGCGGCGCTATTTCCTCGGATACGGCGGGGGCTGGGGTGGAATTGAGGTATTCCCTCCGCGTCTCCGGCCGATAGGCGAGGGCAATATGGTAAGTGGGTAGGGCGACCCACTCTGGTGCATCCGGCGGCATCTCGATGCAGTCGGGGAGCAGATCGCGGAGGCGATCGAGCCGGATGCGAGGGAATCGTGTCTCGAGAATTTCGGCGGTGGGCAATGCGACCTCACGAGTTTTATCGGATTCTGCCCCTCTCCAGACGCCCGGCGGAAGCTGCCCCACGAGGGCACCGACCAGGAGACGTACGATCGTCGGCGGGACGGTCACGTAGCGGTACGGCGGCTCGAGAGCAGGTGAGGTGGATGATTCCATCGAGTCGGACATGGGGGGGCATTTTGCCACGCTATGCGGTGGATGCAACGGAAGAGGGATTGCCAACATCTGCTGAGGTCGCGGGCTTTACGTGAGGATTCTGTCACAAGTCGCGGATTGAATCCGGTTTCGGATTGGTGCTTAAAATGACGCTCACGCCAGTCCTCGTTCCGCGAAGCCTCGGGGCGATCGGAGGACGCCTGGAATACCCCCCAACATCAGCAGCTATGAAGACCCCGCGCGTAAAGCTCCCCTTCAAATTCGGCGTTTTTGCCGCATGTCTCGTCAGCACATTCCTGGTCGGCCAGCTGGCGCAGGCCGGGCAGATCAAAACAGTTTTCGTGATCGCTCTGGAGAACCACAACTGGACGCAGCCGAACGGCAATGTGGACAACTCCAGCTCCACGCTCGAGCAAATCAAGGGCAATCCCGCGGCTCCTTTCATCAACAGTCTGGTGAACGGAACGGCCCGCGCCATCATCAATGGAGAGCCGATGGAGATCAGTACGCAGGTCGCCTATGCCGAACGCTATCACAACGTACTGGCGAACGCCCAAAGCAGCGTGAACATCCATCCCTCGGAGCCCAATTACATTTGGTCCGAGGCGGGATCGAACCTGGGCGTGAAGAACGACAACATGCCCTACGGACCGCACGGCACGAACCGGATGACGATCGCCCATCTGGCCACGCTGCTGGATCGCGCCCATGTGAGCTGGAGGTCATACCAGGAGGACATCGATCTCGTCCCCACTTCGGGCAGGGTGAATCGGCCCGGCCCTGGCAGCCTCACGAGCACCGTGGCGGACCGGAGGAAATGGACCGTTCCGCTCATCAACTTCACGGGCAACAACGCAAGCTACACGAATCCGTACAACGGCTCGCACCATTACGAATACGCCGCGAAGCACAACCCCATGCTTTTTTTCAGCAACACGAATGGCGGGAATGACCTGACTATCGCCAACCCGATGCGGCTGCACTACGCTCCGCTCCAGCAGCTCTCCGCCGATCTCGAGAGGAATGCCGTCGCCCGGTACAACTGGATCACTCCCAATCTCGAGAACGACATGCATACGTCGTTGGATGGCGGATTCACCTCTGGAGGGAAGCACTACGCCGGCGATGCCGCGAATATCGCCCAAGGCGATAATTTCCTTTCGATTTTGATCCCGCAGATCATGGCCTCGCGCGCTTATCGCGATAATGGCGCAATCATCATCTGGATGGACGAGACCGAGGAGCAGAACAAAAAGGACAAGCTGACGGATGACTTTCACCACACCATCCCGGCGATCGTCATATCTCCGCTCGCTCATCCCAACGTGGGCGGAAAGCCCTACGCGAGCAGGGTCCGGTATTCCCATTCTTCGGACCTCAAGACCATGCAGGAGGTCTTTCACGTCAGCGCGCAGGGGATAGCTGCCCAGCCATTCCTCGGCGATGCGAACAGCCCGGGCACGAACGATCTCTCGGACCTCTTCCGGCCGGGAGCGGTGCCTCCTGCGGCTGGAATGAAGGCGAACTGACCGGACTCTCGTGCGTCTGCAGGTGCTTAAGCAGTGCGGGCGGAGTTTCCCCCGGCCCGCGCGATCGAGCGTTCATGCCGGGCGTCGTGCGATGAAATATATTATTGCATATTTACTTGCAGTAAATGTGAGCTGGAAGATCTGCGGCATCAAGCATCGTGACTCGCCAATGCCCTGTCCCTTAAGGGCTTGTTAAGATCCAAGGCAATCCGAGCAGCCTGTTTGCAAGGGGAGAGGCGGTCGAACTGGCAGGAATGCGCAAGCAAGCGTCGCCGCGCGGAATGCAAGTTGGGATGCGCTACGATTTCGTAACTCTGTGACAAATTAGTTGCTTCGTCGTTGTTGAAGGAGCGCTCGGAAAAGGGGTAACGAGCGCAGGTCCCTCCATTTTGACCACTGTCAACGGTGCGAGGGGAAGCCAACCAACCACATTCGAAAAACAACGATGAAAACTCAGAACCTCCTCTCCAGGTCGCTCTTCGCGGGCGCCTGTGTTGCTGGCGGCATCCTCGCCGCTCATACGGCGAGCGCCCAGCAGGTCGGCGACGTCTTCGTGATCGCCATGGAAAATCACAACTGGACGCAGCCGAACGGCAACGTGAACAACTCCAGCTCGACGATCGAGCAGATCAAGGGCAACGGCGCGGCTCCGTTCATCAACAGTCTCATCGGCGGCACGGCGAGCGCGACGATCAATGGCACGACGACGAACATCAGCCAGCAGACCGCGTACACAGACTCATACTACAACGTGATGGCGAATGCGGGCAGCACGGTGAGCATCCACCCCTCCGAGCCGAACTACATCTGGTCGGAAGCGGGCTCGAACCTGGGCGTGCTCAACGATAACCAGCCCTACGGAACGAACGGCACGAACCAGAATACCAACGCCCACCTCACCAGCCTGATGAACACCGCGGGCGTGAGCTGGAAGTCGTATCAGGAGGGAGTCGATCTCGTCCCCACGTCGGGCGGCATCAACAACCCCGGCTCGAACAGCCTCACGAACACCGTGGCGTCCCAGAGCCAGTGGACCTCTCCGATCGTGAACTTCTCGGGCACGAGCTCGAGCTACACGAACCAATACAACGGTTCGCACCAGTACAACTATGCGGTGAAGCACAACCCGATGGAGTTCTTCACCGACACCAACGGCGGAAATGACCTCACGACCAACAACCCGGCCCGCCTGAACTACGCACCGCTCGAGCAGCTCCAGACCGACCTGAACAACAATGCGGCCTCGCGTTACAACTGGATCAGCCCCGACCAGTACAACGACATGCACACGCAGTTGAGCGGCGGATTCACCTACGGTGGTACGCACTACACGGGCGATGCCGCACAGATCGCGCAGGGCGACAACTTCCTGTCGATCATCGTCCCGCAGATCATGGCCTCGCAGGCCTACCAGAACAATGGCGCGATCGTAATCTGGATGGATGAGAGCGAGCCGCAGAATGGTAGCGACACCCTGGCGAACGACTTCAACCACACGATCATGGAGATCGTGATCTCCCCGCTCGCCCACCCGAACGTGAACGGCCTGCCCTTCGACAGCGCCGTGTCATACACCCACTCCTCCGACCTCAAGACATGGCAGGAGCTCTTCGGCCTCAATGCGACGAGCGTCGCCGGCCAGCAGTTCCTCGGCGATGCGAACAGCGCCGGCACGAGCGATCTCTCCGGCCTCTTCCAGGCTGGCGCCGTGTCGCCGGTGCCGGAGGTCAGCACGACGTCCGTGGACATCTGCGCCCTCCTCCTCGGTATCTGCCTGCTCCGCGCCCGCCAGCGCCGTCAGAACGCCTAATCGAAGGTCTCACTGACTGAGATTCCCCCTCGCCGGGCAGGTGCACCACCTGTCCCGGCGAGGGAACTTTTTTACCCGAGTCGCCTCTCCGCCAAATGAAAAATCTCCCTCTGCTTTGCAGCGCCGCGATTCTCCTCGCTATTGGAAGCGGGACGGCACTTGCCGGTGGCAATGCCTTCGATGAGACGATCCTCGTCGCGAACACCGCGAGTTTCCACCCGACGGTGATGGTGGATCCCCATCTGGTGAATCCCTGGGGAATTGCGCTTCGTCCTCCGGGAGCGGGCGGGCATATCTGGATCAGCAACGCGGGCGATGGCTCGACGACGACCTACATAGGCGATGTCAATGGAGTGGCGCTCCACCAGGACGGGCTCAAAGTGGTGCCGATCGATCAGCCGGGCTGGACGGATCACGGCTACTCGCAAGTGACGGGGCAGGTTTACAACGCGGCCAGCGATATCAGCGGGCAGCCGGACGAGTTTTCCGTGAGCGGACCGACGGACAACTGGTCCACCACGCCGCCGACATCCCTGGGAGTCACTTCCGGTTCCGCCAAATTTGTCTTCGTGTCAAAGGACGGAACGATCAACGCCTGGCGCACGAACACGGCATCGGGGATGACCGACGCGGTGGTGGTGAAGGACTACTCGGGTAGCAGCACCGGAACCGTCCTCCCCGGTCTGATCGCGCCTCCGGTCTTTACGGGCGTTGCCATGACGACGGATGCCTACACACTGGACGGCGGCGGGAACAAGGTCGCGGATAACCGCCTCTATACAACCGATTTCGAGAACAGTCGCATCATGGTCTTCGACAACCAGTGGAACGACATCACCGCCAGCGTGCCGTTCCAGCGGCCGGTAGATGTGGATGCCGCTCTGAGCCCCTTCAATATCCAGGAGCTGAACGGAGTGCTCTATGTGGCCTACGCGCAGGTGCTTGCCAACGGCGAGGAACCCGGCGAGGAAGTCACCGGTCCGGGGCTCGGGCACATTGTCGGATACGACCGGAATGGAAATGTCGTTGCGGATTTCACGGACACCTCGGCGCTGAATACCCCATGGGGAATGGCAATCGCGCCCTCCGGACTCGGCGATTTCGGGGGAGACTTGCTCGTCGGGAATTTCGGTGACGGGACGATCGCGGCCTACGACCCTGCGACACAGGCATACAAGGGCCAATTGAAAGATGCCCAGGGGAATGTCGTGAGCATCGATGGCCTATGGGGGCTGACCTTTGGAAACGGCGTCAGTCTCGGCGACGCCAACTCCCTGTATTTCACCGCCGGTGCGGACAACGAGACGAATGGCATCTTTGGCAAACTCACAGTAGCTCCCGTGCCGGAACCCTCCGCATGGGGAGCGATGCTCGCCGCGGGACTCGGTATCCTGAGCCTGGCGAGGAAACTCGCGAGGCGGCCTTGATACGAGGGGAGTCGCAGCCTCGAGGAAAATAGGCTTGCGGGGAGCGCCGATGTTCTCCGAGCGTAGGATATGGATTTTGACTTCAAGTTTACCGCCGACGGACTGATTCCCGCGATCGTCCAGGAGGCCGAGTCCGGCGCGGAATTCCCGAAAGGGCGCGTGCTGATGTTTGCATGGATCAATCAGGAGGCGCTCGAGAAGTGCCTCGAGACCGGCCTGATGCACTATTGGAGCCGCTCGAGGCAGAAGCTGTGGCTTAAGGGTGAGAGCAGCGGGCACACGCAGCGCATCGTGCGTTGGTATGTGGATTGCGACCGCGACGTACTTCTTTTCGAAGTCGAGCAGACGAGTGGCGCCTGCCACACCGGCTATCGGAGCTGCTTCTTCCAGGAACTCGACCGCTCGGCGCAGCCTTTGCCGATCCGCGAGGAGAAGGCATTCGACGACAGCGCGGTGTACTCGGCGTAGATTTCCTCCTCCGCAAGGGAGGCTCTACGTGCTATGGAAGAAAGCGAAAGTCCTGCCCGCTTCCGTGGAATAGCTGGGCCGATTTTCCATCCACGGCTCGGACGGAGCCTCGCCCTCCCATTCAAAGGATCGCTCGCGCTTGGGACACCCGGCATTTGCCGGGTTCGTTTTCGGTGGTAGGGGAGCCGCGCCGTCGGGTTCCCTAGATTTCTCGCGCGACGCGGATTTCATATCTGTGCGCCCCCTGAATTTTCGGGTTAGATAGCCATGCCCGCAGGCGGGGCTCCACGCCAAATGAAAATGGAAGCTACGGCGGTCGACGGCGCGACACGCCCTACCGCCCAAAGAAAACTCTGGCCGGAGACACCCGGCATTGCCGGGTTCGTTTTCTGCGGTAGGGAAGCCGCGCCGTCGGGTTCCGTAGATTTTCCTGCGCTGCAGATTGCCTGCGTGGCGTGGCGGAGACGAATTTTCGAGTCAGCTTTTAGACTCGTGCGAGAGCTTCGGTCCAAGCCGGGGAGAAGACGAAAAGGTGGCTATTGAATGGGGTGCAGCCCCAGAGCGGGCGCACGTCACACCGACAGCCGACTGCCCGAAAGGGCGCGAGTACCATTTCGCGGCTCGGGAAGTTGATTGCTCCCCCGACAGGAATCCAACGGCTCAGGCGCGTCCAGTGTTCTTCGAGTACCGTCACGCCGTAGCGCCATGAGAGCTCGCGCGGCGTCGTGCGAATGATTACCCGGCCCTCCCCTGAGGCCACCCGTCCGGCGAGATGCGTAAGCAACTCGCTCTGGCGATCCGCATCGAGGTAATGCAAAACATCGAGCAGTACGACATCTGCCGGGCCATTGAAGACGTCGGTCGCATCGGCGCAGCGGAACGACACATCGGCGAGCCTGCCTCGTCGCGCCGCTGCATTGGCGAGGGCGATTTTCCGCGCATCGAGATCACAGCCGATAAAGGGTGCCCTACAACCATGGTCGCGCAAGTAGTGGGCCAGCAGGCCCAGGCCGCAGCCTACGTCCACAATCGGGTATGACGACCCACGCAGATGCTCCAGTACTGTGTGGTAAGCAGGATCGAGCGCGAGCTTGCCGATGATATAACACCAGAGAGAAGGCGGTCGCGCGAAGCGCGCGGCAATTCGTCGAAATCGGGCGCGCCTGGAAAGGAAGGTCTCTCTCATGGCCAGCGCACTCTGGCATCAGCCACCGACAGAGGCAATGGTGCAAGCGCGATCGCCACTGTCGGAGCCCTCATCGATAGGACATGTGCCGATGCAATGATCACGAAGCTGGAATGTGGAGTTACCTGCCCAGGATAGGCTCGGCTACGAGATCGTAAACCTGTGATCCGGTCACCCGTGCATCGATGAAGCGGCCGACCGGTGCATTCTCCGAGAGGATCACCTTGCAATCCACATCGGGGGCGTCGTGCATGGTGCGTCCGATGCGAGGCTGCTCGACGAGCACGCGCACGGTGCTTCCCACTTGTGTCTCGGCGATCTCTGTCGCGATCCGCTGCTGGAGCTTCATCGCCGCGCGGTGGCGACGATTCTTGGTCGCCGTGGGAATCTGTTGTTCCATCTTCGCCGCGCGGGAGCCTTCCTCGCGCGAATAGGCGAAGACGCCGAGCCGCTCGAAGCGCACGCTCTCGATGAATTCCAGGAGACTTTCGAAGTGCTCCTCGGTCTCGCCCGGGAAGCCGACGATAAAAGTGGTGCGGATCGCGAGGTTGGGAATCCCGGCGCGGAGGCGCAGGATGAGATCCTCGATATGCTTCCGCGAGGTCTCGCGCTTCATTGTGCCCAGCAGGTCCTGGTGAATGTGCTGGAGCGGCATGTCTACATAGGGGACGACCCGGGGATTTCGCGCGATGGCAGCAATCAGCTCATCGCTCCAGTGGGCGGGATGTGTATAGAGCAGCCGAATCCAGAATTCTCCGCCCAGCTGGCCGAGTTCGTCCAGGAGAGTCACAAGAGTGGGGCCGCGCGAGCTGTCCACGGGCTGGCGGGGACCGGCCTTCTGCTCCCAGAGGTCCATGCCATAGTAGGTCGTGTCCTGGCTGATGAGATTGATCTCGCGCACGCCGGTGGCCAGGCGCTCACGGACTTCGCGCACGACCGACTCGATCGTGCGGCTGCGATGGCGGCCGCGCATCTGCGGAATCACGCAGAAGCTGCACGGATGGTTGCAGCCCTCGGCGATCTTCACGTATGCGAAATGCGACGGGGTGAGCTGGAACTTCGGCGTGGTGTAGTCGGGGATGTACCGGGAGCCGCGGGTGACCAGGTTCACCGCGCTTTCGTCCTGCGCGGAATCGAAGAGGCCGTCGAGAATCGTGCCCGCCTGTGCGACCTGATCGAGGCCAATGAACGCATGCACCTCCGGCAGCTCGTTGCGAAGCTCCGTCGAATACCGCTGGGACAGGCAGCCGCTCACGACGAGCTTCTGGCCTTCGCGGAGTTTCGCGCCCGCTTCGAGGATCGCATCGATCGATTCCTGTTTCGCCGAATCGATGAATCCACAGGTATTCACGACGATGACGTCGGCGTCGTCTGCATTCGGAGTGACGACGTAGCCGCGGCTTGCGGCGTCGCCGAGCATTACCTCGGCATCGACGAGGTTCTTCGCGCAGCCGAGGCTGATCATCCCGACCTTACGGACGGCGGATTCGTTATGTGAAACGGCGGACATTGAGAAAACGGTAACTTTTACCCGAATTATTCGCGGTGGCAACCGGGAGAAATCACGAAGACGCCGATCTTTCGGAATTCGGCAATCGATCGGGGGTGGCTTACTGCGGAGTCGCGGCCGGTTTCTGGTCTGCCGGAGCTCCATCCAGGAATGCCCGATCGGCAGCGCTCGGGGAGTCGGCTGGTTTCGCCATTCCACTAGCCGGTGTAGCCGAGGCTGCAGGTGCAGCGGCAGCCGGCGAGGGGGCAGGTGCTTCTGCTGTGGCGGCATTGGCGGCAGCTGGCATTGCCGTGGACGGCATTAAAGCGCTCGTATCGACTGCGGGGGTGGCGCTGGCCGAAGCCGATGCCAGGATTGGCGTGGCACTCGGCGCAGGCGGCGCGGCGATTTGCATCTGGGTCTCGAGGGTCGAGGACTTATCTGCGCCAGGCTGGAGATTGGTGAGAATGGGCGCCTTGGTGTTGGGTGGCGTTTTCTCGACCAGGCGATTGATATTTACGTAAATATAGCTTCCAAGCAGAGCGAGACCGAGGAGGACGACCGTGCCTATGATCCCGAACAGCATTCGCAGCCCACGGCTCTTCTTGAGTGGCAGGGAAGTGAGATTTTTCCGAAGCGAGGGAAGCGTCTCGGCGGCCGCGTGGATATAGTTGTAGCCCTCGGTGCCGGGCTCTCCGCGATCGGGGAGGTGATCCCGGATCGTCTGCATGGGAATGCCGAGATATTTGGCGTACGCAATGAGGAACATGCGCGCGTAGCTCGGATTCGTGAAGTACGAGAGATCGTCCGACTCCATGTCGCGAATGCGCTGTGGGCGCATGCGAGTCTCCTTGGCCGCTCGTTCCACCGGGATGCCGCGTTTTTCACGTTCAGCGGCAAGTAGGGCGCCGATGGAAAGCATGAGTTGGCCTTGGTGGGCGACTTTCATGAAGGTCTGGTATGGTCGTTCGGAATTCGCAGGTGAAAAGCCGTGCCTAGGGCTGAAGAATCGTTCGCCTGGAGAATGTCAGCCACCCTCCCTGCGCGCAGGTTTTCGAGCCCACCGGCGTGGAAGCATCAGTTTCGATGCCTTGCTTCTCTGCTTAATGATTTCGAGGCACTTTTCAACCAGTTCTTCGCCTCAGGGACGGATTTCTTTGCGCAGGGCACGGATTCGCAGCCATTCCCATTGGGAAAATTGGGGGAGCCTCTTTTCCCGGCATCCCCCACCGGGGCGGATGCCGCATTTGGAAACGCCTGTTTATGGAAACTACAGCGAGCCGAGATCGACGAGAATTTCGCGGTCCTTTGCGCCGTCCTTGGGGCCGACGATGCCTCGCTGCTCGAGGATATCGACCACGCGGGCGGCGCGGGTGTACCCGAGCCGGAGGCGGCGCTGTAGCATCGATGTGGAGGCTTTGCCCTCCTGCTTGATGACCTCGAGGCACTTTTCGACGAGTTCTTCGTCTTCGTCGCTCACATCTTCCTCGGGGAGTCCGCCCTTGCTGAGCTTCTCGTGGATGGTGGGTTCGAATTGCGGTTCGGCATTGGCCGAGACGGCTGCCACGACCCGGTGAATTTCTTCGTCCGTGACGAGTACGCCCTGGGAGCGGATGAACTTCGAGGTTCCGGGCGGCAGATAGAGCATGTCGCCCTGGCCGAGGAGCTTCTCGGCGCCGTTCTCATCGAGAATGACGCGGCTGTCGATCTTCGACGCGACCTGGAAGGCGATGCGGCTGGGAATGTTTGCCTTGATGATGCCGGTGACGACATCCGCTCGTGGCGTCTGGGTCGCGACCAGCATGTGGATGCCCGCGGCGCGCGCCATCTGTGTGATGCGCGCAATGGCGCTCTCGACGTCGGCGGGGGCGGTCTGCATGAGATCCGCGAGCTCGTCCACGATCACCACGATGTAGGGCATGTGCTCCGGAATGATGAGCTCGTCCGCATCGCGAGGAACTTTGATCGGCGGCGGAGGTTCGTTCACCGCCTCCTCGACATCCATATCGGGAGCATCGGGATGCGGCGGGGCTGCCTGCTTCGCGGAGACTTCGAGGGGGCCATCTTCCTCTTCTTCCGCTTCGGCCTCGGCGTCCAGCTCGGCCTGGGATTTCGGCTTCGGACGGGAGTTGAAGCCGGAGATGTTGCGCACGCCGACCTTTGCAAAGATGCGGTAGCGCAGCTCCATCTCATCGATGACCCAGCGCAGGGCGAGGAGCACCTTCTTCGGTTCGGTGACGACGGGCGTCACCAGATGCGGCAGCGTATTGTAGTGCTGCATCTCGACGACCTTCGGGTCGATCATGATGAAGCGCAGCTCCTCGGGGGTGAACCGGAAGAGCAGGCTCGCGATGATGGCATTGATGCAGACGCTCTTTCCCGAGCCGGTGGTGCCGGCGACGAGACCATGCGGCATCTGTGCGAGGTCAGCAATGATGACGTTGCCATACACATCCTTGCCGAGAGCGAGCGGCAGCTTCGCCTTGGAATTGACCCATGCATCACTCTCGAAGAGCTCGCGGAGGGTGACCTTCACCTTCTTCGCATTGGCGATCTCGATGCCGACGGTATCCTTGCCTGGGATCGGGGCCAGAATGTTGATGCGCTCGGCGCGCGTGGCGCGGGCAATATCGCGCTCGAGGCTGGTGATGCGGTCCACGCGCACGCCCTTCGCCGGATAGAGCTCATACCGGGTAATGGTTGGACCCTTGGTAATGTCGCCGGGACTGGCCTGGATGCCGAACTGCGCGAGGGTATCGAGGATCGTATCCTGGGTGGCTTTGAGCTCCACGGGATCGGCTGGGGCACGACCCGCCGTATCGGGAGGATCGAGCAGGTCGAGCGAGGGCAGGGAGTAGTTCTCGAGATGCAGCCCCTTGAGGCCGGGAATCGGCGAGGGTGCATCGACCTTTTTCTTGCTGGCCTTGATCTCCTCGAGTGTGGGCTTGCGCGGAGCGGCGGGCACGGAGGCGTCGATGATCTTCGGTTCCGGGAGATTCGCAGGCGGCTCGGATGCGACCGATTCGTCAGCTTTCGTCTCTGGCTCGGGCTTCTTTTTACGGATCGTGCGCTCGAGCTTGCGCGCCTGCTTCTCGATTTCCTTCTGGTTGAGCGCGTACTGAGTCTCTTCGTCCACTTCCTTGGCGGCGCGAGCCTGCTTCCGGTCGCTGTTCCATTGCTTGATGTTTTCCGCGCAGAGCTGGACGAAGCGGATGGGGTGGAAACCCGTAATGAGGATGAGGCTCGAGAGATAGAGGCCGGAAAGCACGATGGCCGAGCCCGCGCTGCCCAGAGCACTCTCGAATGCTTTCACGCCAATCCATTTGCCGAACCATCCGCCCGGTCCCTCGATATGGAATGCATGGTGCCAATGCTGGAGGAACCAAGGCTGGAGCTGAGCCAGGCTGGCTCCGCAGAGAAGGAACAGGACGACCCAGCCAATCCGACCGGCGAAGCGCACTTTCGGGAAGAAGAGCTTGCCGGCTCCGAATCCAAGTAGCACGACGGCAAGGAGATACGAAGCTGCACCCAGAAAGAAATAGAGCAGGCCGGCGACGATCACGCCGACGACGCCAATGAGATTGGTGACGTGCGCATTTGGCGGCACGATATGGCTGAAGAAGAGCCAGGACGGCACATCCGCCGGGTCGTACGAAACCAGCGCCAGCAAAAGAAGAATTCCGGCGACCAGCAGGAGTACGCCCAGCGCTTCGCTGAGGGTGGTGTTAACGGCTTTACCCATCTAAAAGCTGAAACCTATCGCAGAAAGGGCACTCAGTCTGCAAGGGAGTGCCGTCAGTTTGAGGGGAAATTTTCCAGGCCGGCGGAGAAGGGGGCGACGGAGCCACGGTATCTTGGACTTGGGGAGTTTGAAATAGGGGCTCACAGGCGCTCGACCTCTCGCTTCTCGATGAAAATGGGCAGGCCCTCGCGGGAGAAGTTGCTCATGAGTTCCTCCGGGTCGAGATGCTCGGGCATCATTACGCCGCGTTCGGGGATCTTCCCTGTAGCGAGCAGGCGGGCGGTGATGGCGGGCGGGATGCCGGTCTGCACGAGCGTGAGCGAGTAGCCGTATTTCTCGTAAGTGTCCCGATGGTTATCCATGGAATAGACGAAGTACTCGACGCGTTTACGGTCCTTGGTGCCGCGCACTTCGGTGCCGACGCACGAATAGCCGTCCACGGTGGCGCCAAGCTGCGCCGGCTTTGGCAGGCTGGCGCTGGCGACACGTACGGGGGCGACCTCCACGCCATCGACACGCACCTTTTTCCAGGAATCGAGATTGAGGAGGGCGAGTGACTTCGAGATGTGCACCACCTTATCGGGGATCGAGTATTTGAAGACGGAGTAGCGCACCCCTTTTTCGACAAAGGGAGGGTAGATGCCCAAGCTCACACCCTCCTCGTGGGCGACGGCGTATGTTTTCTGAAGACCGATCGGCTCGGGGAACCGAACCCATTCAACCTCGGTCTCGAGCGGCTTCCCGCTGGATACCCGGCCATCCTTCACGAAGTACGGCACGGCCCCCAGCTCCTCGAAGAATGTCTCGGGAGAGAACAGGACCGCAAAGCGGTAGCCGCGCACCTCGGCATTGTCGGCATCCAGCACGCGGATGGAGCTGGCCGTATCGAGGCGGTCCATTGCCCAGCGCGCGAAGACGTTCACCGCGCCGGGGTCCATTCCCATGCAAAGAATGCCGGCCAATCCGCGGTCGAGATAGGCTTGGTTGAACTTCTCGATCTCGGCCTCGAAGGAATTCTTCCCCGGGCGTTTCACGCCCGGCGGCGAATAGATGTCGGCCGCCATGTCGAGGTAATGCGAGCCGGCACGCAGACAGGCCTCGAGTACGGAGTGGTTCGTCTGGCAGGTGCACGCATTGCAGGTCACTGTCACCTTGTGCTCTTTCATGAGCGTCGCGAGGCGCTCAGTCTGCATCGCATTCGCCTGCTCGATCACGAACCGGTGCCTCGGCGTGCGCGCGGCCAGTTGGTTGGCAAACGTGGTATCCAGATCGGCGAGGACGATGCGATCGAAGCAATCGTATTCATGCAGCCTCTGCCCAATGACGGAGCCGACTCCGCCAATGCCGATGACCATTGCGTTTGCCATGCGAATGCTGGTTTTTGTCCGGCCGCCTTCTCTGGGTTAGCTTACCGGACGGCCGGGTCACCGGCAAGTGCGGCCCTTTCTTTAGAGCCTGTTTGAAAACTCCGGAAGGTCGCATGGAAAACAAAAGGGGAGGAATCCCTGTCCTCCCCCAACACGCGGCTCTCCCTGCTTTCGCTCGGCCTCCCGCACTTTTCAAACAGGCTCTTTCTGAATTTCACCTTTCCCGCGGGCGCGAGTCGCTGCATGGTTTGCGGACCTTGCCTGTGAAGAAGCCTTTCAGCCTGTTTCTCGCGCTCCGCTATCTCAAGCCCAAGCGCACCTTCGTATCGATCATTACGCTCATCTCGATCCTGGGTGTCACCCTGGGCATCACCGTCCTCATTCTCGTGATCTCGGTCATGCGGGGGTTCGAACTCGAACTCGAGAAGAAGGTCATCGGGTTCGATGCGCATATCGTCGTGACCAGGGCAGGTGCGTACGGCGATCGAGGGGTTTTGACGGATTGGAAACAGGTCGCGACGACACTGCAATCCGTCCCGGGAGTCGAGGCGGTGGCGCCCTACACGCTCGGTCGCGTGATCGCCGAGGCGAATAACGAGCGCATCGCCCCGATCGTCCGTGGCATTGATCCGGAGAAGGAATGCAAGATTACGGATATCGAGAAGTACTTGATCGCCAGCGATTCCGTCGTGAACGGAAAGAACAAGCTCGATCTCGATGGAGACAACTGCGTGGTCGGCTCAGGTATCGCGGATAATTTGGGACTGAGCATCGGAAGCAAACTGAACCTGACTTCGCCCAAAAATACGGACCAGTTGATGGACCTGCTCGACAAGGCGCAGAAGGATGGGAACAAGGACCCCAAGCTCTTCGAGCAGATCAAGCAGCTCATTCTTCCGCAGGAGCTCACGGTCACGGGCATTTTCAACAGTGGTCGCTACGAATACGACAGCGATTTCGTACTCGTCCCGCTCTACATCGGGCAGGAGATGTACGGCCTGGAGGGTAACCAGGTGCATGGCCTCGCCGTGAGGACGAACGACCCTTTCACCGTCGATAAGACGAAGCGCGCCATCATGGCGAAGATCGGCCCGGCCAATCCGGACGACGTGGGGCCGCAAAATCTGGCCCTTACGTGGATCGACCAGAACAAGGAACTCTTCGATGCGATCCGGATGGAGCGGGGAGTGATGTTCTTCATCCTGATGATCATCGTGGTGGTGGCGGCATTCGGCATCATGAACACGCTCATCACCGTGACTGTGCAGAAGACGCGGGAGATCGGAGTGCTGAAAGCTTTGGGGGCCCGGACGGGTCAGATTATCGGCATCTTTTTGGCCCAGGGAATGGTTGTGGGATTCTTTGGCACGCTCACCGGCCTCGCGCTTGGAATGACGCTTCTGCGCTTCCGCAACGAGACGCGGAACTTCCTGTCGGACGTGCTGGGTATCAAAGTCTTCCCGGAATCCGTTTATCAGTTCAGCACGATCCCTGCGCAGGTCGTGCCGAGCGATGTGGCCGTCATTTGCGTAAGCGCATTTATCATCTGCTCGTTAGCGGCCCTCATTCCCGCGTACTTTGCAGCACGCCTGGATCCTGTGAAGGCGCTGCGGTACGAGTAGCCTGGCTGGTCAACGCCCGCCGAGCATCTCGTCCGCTGTTCGCGAGCAGCCGCGGGGCAGGGCGGAGGGATCCCGGCCGATAAGTTCGAAGTCCGCGCCGCGACGGACGGCGAGATCCTGCGTCTGTAGAGCGCAGACGGACCAGAGATTTGCGGCGTCGAACAGGCGCAGTACGCCGGTTTCGCCATCGGCGACCTCGGTTCCGGTGGCTGGGTCGACGACGAGTCCGCGAGCCCATGGGGGCGCGAGGTGGGGCGTGCCGACGCCGCGCGCATAGAACTGCGAGGAAAGCTCGGTCATGCCATACTCATTGGCGACCTCGTTCGCAGGCAGGCCGAGACGGCTCTGGAAGAGTGCGTAAAGCTCCGCCTTCGGCATCTCTCGGCGTGTGCCCTTATAGCCACCAGTCTCGACGGCAATGCTGCCGGCGGGCAGCCCGATCGAGCGCTCGCTCAGATGCTGGAACCAGTCGAGGAACGCGAGTGCCGTGCCGAAAAGAACGAGCGGTTGGTTCCTGCTCGCGATCCGATCGGCCAACTCGTCCCAATGGGCCGCACCGCCACGTGTGAAAAAGGCATCCTCTGCGCAGAGCCATGTCGCCATTTGACTGAGCGACGAATAGGGCACCTCGCTGGAGGGCGGGACGAGAGCGAGCACCTCGCGGTCGCTCAGGCCGGCATGATCCCAGCCGCGCTTCGCGGCCGCTTCATAGAGCCGTAGCGAGCGGAAGTGGTGCTCGCCATAGCCCTCGCCGGTCGTGCCGCTCGTGCGGAACGTTCGCGCCGTCTCCGACTCGGGAAACGAGCGGATGGCGTGGTCCTTGAACACACGCTGGGGAAGCGCGGGTATTTCCTGCCACCTTCGCGGGACCGGGAACTGGGCGCAGTAGCGCCCATAGGCCGGATTGTTCTCTCGCTGGAACGCATGGACCTCGAGCAACACATCATCGAAGGCGCAGGCCGCGGAGCCGGCAATCCAGTCGAGGAGGAGTTGTTCGAACGCGTCGGAGGTCACTTCGCCTTGCCGAGATAGTCGGGATTCAGCTTCTGAAGCGCCGCCGGGACGAACAGGCCGTCCTTGCGGATGAGCTTGCCGTCGAACCAGATCTCGCCGCCGCCGTAATCCGGGCGCTGGATGCAGACCATGTCCCAGTGGATGCGGCTCTTATTGCCATTGCCGCCCACGGAGTAGGCCTGGCCGGGCGTGAAATGGAACGATCCGGCGATTTTCTCATCGAAGAGAATGTCGCGCATCGGGTGCAGGATGTGCGGATTGAACCCGATGGCAAACTCGCCGATGTACCGGGCTCCGGCGTCGCTATCGAGGATGCGATTGAGCGCCGCCGTGTTGCTTCCCTCGGCATTCACGACGCGGCCCTTGGCGAATTCCAGGCGGATATTCTCGAATGCGATGCCCTGGTAGATCGTGGGTGCATTGAAGCTGATCGTGCCCTCGACGCTGTCGCGCACCGGCGCGGTGAAGACTTCTCCGTCCGGGATATTCCGGTCGCCGCCGCACGAGACGGCGCCGATTCCCTTGATGCTGAAGCGGAGGTCGGTGCCGGGGCCCTTGATGTGCACCCGGTCGGTTTTATCCATGAGCGCCTTGAGGGCCTTCATTCCCGGCGCCATGCGGGCGTAGTCGAGGGTGCATACCTTGAAGAAAAAGTCTTCGAATGCCTCCGTGCTCATCTGGGCCTGCTGCGCCATGGCGGTCGTCGGCCAGCGCAGGACGACCCATTTCGTCTTGTTGATCCTCCAGTCGAGGACCGGGCGCATGCGGCCCATAAGGAGCTGCATGCGATCCTCGGGTACGTCGGACATCTCGGTGATGTTGTGACTGCCGCGCACGGCGATGTACGCATCCATCTTCTTCATGCGTGCCAGCTCGACCGCGCTCGTGATGTCGAGTTGTGCCTCGGTGGCTGCAATCGCCAGCTCGCGGCTGATCCGCGCGTGATGCACCTGCACGAAGGGAGTCGCGCCTACGCTGCGGACGGCCCGCACCAGCGAGATTACGAATTCATCCGGGATGTCGAAAGCATCGATGAGGACTTTCTCACCGGGCGCGAGTGCCGTGGAATGCTGAATGAGGACGCGGGCGAGCTGATCGTAGCGGACGTCGTGCATAGTGGGGATAATTAAGGAAACACTGAATAAATCGGCAGGTCCATGCGCAAGCGATTTTCGCTGTCTGGCTGCGCCACCCGCCGAGGCACGCTCTTCAGAGTCAGCCTCCGCTCGCGGCCTCGCCATCCCGCAAAGCCGGCTCGCGCCTACCTCCCACCGCTTTATTCAGCGATTCCTCAAGCAGGATTTCGCGGAATCGGAAGGGGGGACCTATGTTGCCGGTCCGGCATGGCCGCGCTAGCGCGAGGTCTTGCCCGCTTCTTCTTCCTTGCCTTTGGAATCGCCCGGCTCGGGGTCCTTTTTCAAATGAACGCGGAGCACGCGGCGACCATCGGAATCGGTGACCGTGGCCAGCCAATCGCCGATGCGCGCGGTCTCGCCCTTCACGGGGAGATGCCCGAGCCGCGACGTGATATAGCCGCCGATCGTGGTGACGTCGGCATCCTCGAATTTGTGATCGAGCTTCTCTTCCAGCTCGTAGAGTGCGTGCGTGCCTTCCGCTTCGAATTCGGTCTCGGTGATGTGGCGATATTCCTCCTCGGCCGTATCGAACTCATCCTGGATCGCGCCCACGAGTTCCTCGAGGACGTTGTCGAGGGTGACGATGCCGACCGCGCCGCCATATTCATCCACGACAACCGCGAGATGCGCATGCTTGGTCAGAAAAAAGCGAAGGAGCTTCTCGAGAGGCATCATCTCCGAGACGTGCAGCAGATCTCGCCGGATGGACGTGACTTCCTTTTTGCCCCCATGGACGAGAGCGAGGAGATCCTTGATGTGCACCAGACCGATTGCATCGTCAAGATGCTCCCGGCAAAGTGGGAAGCGGGTATGCTGCGACTCGATGGCCGTGGCGATCTGCTGCTCGAAGGGCTCCTCGATATCGATGAAGACCACATCGCCGCGGGGCGTCATGATGTCGCGCACGATGCGATGCTTGAGATCGAGCGCATTGATGACGATCTCTTTGCCGAGGGAAGTCACTTCGTCGGCTTTCTCGCTCTCGGCGAGGATCAGACGCAGCTCTTCCTCGCTGTGCGAGAGCTCGGATTCGCCAGCTGGCTCGATGCGGAGCACTCGGCGGAGGAGTTGATTGGCCAGGCCATTGAGCAGCCAGATGAAGGGCCTGAAGAGCGAATAGAAAAGGCCGAGCGGTCCGGCGACGGTGACGCTGATTTCCGCAGCCTTCCGGATGGCGAGCGACTTCGGCGCGAGCTCGCCGAACACGATGTGCATGATCGTGATGAGCGTGAACGCGATGGCGAAGGAAATGGCATGGATGAACGCGACGGAGGAAATGCCGACCTTGACGAAGAACGGCTCCAGCATGGCCGCGAGGAAAGGCTCACCGAGCCAGCCGAGACCGAGGCTCGCCAGGGTGATGCCGAGCTGCGTGGCGGAGAGATATGCGTCGAGTTGCAGCGTGGCCTGGCGCGCGAGACCTGCGCCTCGTACGCCCTGGTCAACCAATGCCTCGAGCTGGCTCGCGCGCACCTTCACGAGTGCGAACTCCGAGGCCACGAAAAAGCCGTTGAGAAGCACGAGAGCCAGGATTGCGAGCAATTTGAGCGCGATGAGACTGGGCGAGTCCCAATGCGTTGCAATTGCGCCATCGGCGGCAGCCGAAGCTATTAATATGGGGAGCGATTCCATTCCATTCACGGGTAGTCCGTGACCCTATAACTTTTCGTACACGCCAGGTTCTCGTTTTTCGAAAACCTGAAACCCGGCACTCCGGGCATCGGAGGCCGAAAGAGGCTTGCTCACGCGGGGCGTGTTTGCCGCGGTCACGAGCTTGCGCACCGCCTTTTTGCAAAGCGGGCAATTTTCGAGCGGGGGACGACCCATCGGGCGGCGGAGTTCAAAACGACCGCTACAGACCCTGCAATTCCCGTCGATGGGCTCGTATTCGTAGATCGGCATGGGACAATGTCTATTGCCGCGCGAGCCGAAAGAAAAGAAAAGCCAGGCTGCGCCGGGGCACGGCGAGCCTGGCATTCCAGATTGGTTACCAGCTCGACTTCGTGACCCCAGGAATGAGGCCAGCCGATGCGAGCTCGCGGAAGGTGATACGGGAGATTTTGAAGCGCCGGATGTAGGCGCGGCGACGACCGGTGATCTTGCAGCGGTTGACCAGCCTCGTCGGGCTGGCGTCGCGCGGAAGCTGCGAGAGCCCGATGTAGTCGCCACGGGCCTTCAGCTCGGCGCGCAACTCCGCGTATTTCTCGACGGTTTTGCGCTTGCGCTTGTCGCGCTCAAGCCATGATGTTTTTGCCATAAGGAACCGGAAATAGTGCACGGTTTCCGCGGGGAGGCAAGGAAAAACTCCGATTTCCCGGGGTGTGCGGGCTCAGATATCCAAGAAGCGGCTGATTTCTCTGCAGATCTCGCGGACCTGATGACCCTCGATGTGAATCCGATCTGTGTAAAGTCGGGAAGTTTGCGGCTAGGAAACGCTGAATAAACCGGCAGGGCCATGCTGCAAGCGATTTTCGCCGTCTGGCTGCGTCGCTCGCCGAGGCAGGCTCTTCAGTGCCGGCCTCCCGCCCATTTATTCAACGCTTTCCTAAGGCGCATCCGGGAGAGCCGCAGAGTCTCCCGGGGCAGGGGGCGGGCGGAGTTCGGTATGCATAATCGGGCCGCCGGCCTGCGAGATCCAGCCTCCTACCCCGACGCACGCGATGGCCCCGAGGAGCGTGAGTACCGCGAGAGGGACTCCGGCGCGCGGCCATTTGACCGGCACGACGAGCGCCACGAGCGCGAGCCCCGCGAGGACGTAAAATGCAGGCGCACCGGTATCGGCGCGGTCCATGTGTTCGTCGAGCCAGTCGGCGCCGGCGTCATCCGCGATATGGCGCACGGGCTTGTATGCCGCCTCGCCGGTGAGTACGACCGGATAGGCCGACGCTGCCGTGAGGAAGATGAGGATGAGCGCCGGAACCCGTGCCCCGGCGCCCCGGATAAAGAGCGCGACGAACAATGCAATCGCGCCGACGCCGAGCCCGATGATCGGTACGTGATTGATGAGAAGATGCTTGTAGGCGGGATTCGCCAGCTCTCGAAGGAAGTCGTGCATCTCGCTCATCAATGTGGTTACGCGACTGGCTGCTGCTGGGTGAGGCAATGGAAGGCGCCGAGGCCCCAGATCAGCTCGCGGCAATCAATGGGCATGACGGTGCGCTTCGGAAAGAGCTCCTTGAGGACGGATTCCGCCCAGGCATCATTTCGTTCACCGAAGACAGGCAACAGGATCACTGTGTTCGCGATGTAGAAGTTGGCATAGCTCGCGGGCAGTCGCTGGCCATCGCGCACGATCTTCGAAGGCATCGGGAGCTTGCGGATCTCGAGGGGCTCGTCCTTGCGGAGTGTGACGCTCTGGAGGCGCTCGAGATTGGTCTGGAGCGCTTCATAGTTCGAGTCGGTCTCATCCTCCTCGATGACTGTCACGACCGTGTTCTCGCCGACGAAGCGGGTGAGATCATCGACGTGGCCGTCGGTGTCATCGCCCTCGATGCCATCGCCGAGCCAGATGATATGCTTCACGCCGATATAGTCGCGCAGGCGGGCCTCGATCTCCTCGCGTGTGAGATCCGGATTGCGATTGGGATTGAGGAGGCAACTCTCGGTCGTGAGGAGGGCGCCTGCGCCATTCACGTCTATGGAGCCGCCCTCGAGCACGAAGTCTCCCGAGTCGAAGACTTCGATGCCGAGTTTTTCGCCGACTTTCGTAGGCACCTCGTCATCATCGTCGCAGGGCGGATATTTCCAGCCCCAGGCATTGTAGCCGAAGTCGACGATGGCCAGGCGAGGCTTCTCCTTGCGCTTGAGAAAGACTGGACCATGGTCGCGGCACCAAGGCTCGTTGGTCGGGATGTGATGGAACTCGATGCGCTCGGGCGGCGCATCCTTGAGGAGCCGGCGTAGCTCGGCTTCCTGCGCGGAGTCCTTTACGTTGATGCGTACGATCTCGGATTCCGCAAGCGCCTTCGCCATTTTGACGAAGGTGGGAATGACGCGATCGTAGCTGTCTGGAAAGCTGATGCCGGAGCGGTGGGGCCACGAGAGCCAGGTGGCTTCGTGGGGTTCCCATTCGGCGGGCATGGCATAGCCAAGCTTGGCGGGAGAAGTATTTGCCATTTGTGCGGAGTGTTTTGTCGCAGCGACCGGGAAAACAAGAGGTTTTTTGAAGGTGTGGATGACCGCTGGAAATTGCGGGACACGCGGTGTACCCTCCCCGATTCTCCATGCCCAGCGTTTATATCAAAACTTACGGCTGCCAGATGAACGAGCGCGACTCCGATCAAGTCGCGCAGATGCTGGCTGCGCGCGGCTATCAGCTCACCCGCGACGAGACCGATGCCGACGTGATCCTTTTGAATACATGCAGCGTGCGCGACATGGCTGAGCAGAAAGCGCTGGGCAAAATGGGGATGCTTCGCAGGCTGCGCGAGAAACGCCCGCATCTCGTCTTCGGCTATCTCGGGTGCATGGCCCAGAGCCGCGGCTCCGAGCTGGTCGAGTCGAGTCATGTCGATCTCGTCGTGGGGACGCAGAAATTTCACAAGGTCGCCGATTACGTGGATGAGCTACTGCAGCGCCGTCTCCAGGCCCGCATCGACGACGAGAAATTGTCCATCGTCGATACCGACGAGGAGGAGGGTTCGCAGAACACGATTCGCGAGCACACGCTGCGCGAAGGGCAGACGTCGGCATTTGTCTCGATCATGCAGGGCTGCAATATGCATTGCACATTCTGCATCGTGCCTTCCACTCGCGGAGAGGAGCGCTCGCGCCCGATCGACCAGATCGTCGCGGAGGTGCGGGATCTCGTGGCCCGTGGCGTGAAGGAAGTCACCCTGCTCGGCCAGATCGTGAATCTCTATGGCCGTCACGAATTTCCGAAGACGGATGGCAAAAGTCCATTCGTGCAGCTCCTGGAAGCGGTGCACGAGGTCCCCGGCCTCGAGCGGCTGCGGTTCACATCTCCGCACCCGATCGGCTATCGCGACGATTTGATCCAGGCTTTCACGCGACTGCCGCGTTTGATGGAGCACGTCCATCTGCCGCTGCAATCGGGCTCGAATGCCATTCTCAAGCGCATGCACCGCGCATACACCCGCGAGCAGTTTCTGCGATTGGTCGAGAAGCTGCGCGCCGCGCGCGAGGGCATCGCGATCACGACGGACATCATCGTCGGCTTCCCCGGCGAGACGGACGAGGATTTCGAGGCAACGAAGTCCCTGGTGATCGAGGCTGATTTCGATAATGCCTTCGTCTTTCGCTACTCGCCGCGCCGTGACACCCCGGCGGCGACGATGGACGGCCAGCTCCCCGAGGCAGTGAAGGAGGCCAGGAACCAGGAGCTGCTCGAGGTGGTGAATGCGAATGTCGCCCGCAAGCTCGAAGCCTGTGTCGGCCACCAGATGGAAATCCTATGCGAAGGGGCGAGCCGCAACAATCCGGAGCGGATGTCCGGCCGCACGCGCACGAACAAGATCGTGATCTTCGAGGGGGCGCCGCGTCACGCGGGCCAGGTGATGGATGTGCGCATCACCCGGGCATCGACTTCCACTCTCTACGGAGATCCGGCCATCTTGTAAGCGTCCGGGGTCTGGTTGACAATCGACGGGAACATCGCTCCTTTTCACAGATTCATGAAAGAGGCCATCCCCCGGAAGACGATCTACCGCCTTTCGCTTTACAAGCGATGCCTCGAACGCCTCGACCACAGTGAGGGAGCCACGGTGTCGTCGGACACATTGGCAAAGCTCGCGGGAGTGAAGCCGACGCAGCTCCGCAAGGATCTCGGATGCTGCGGCCAGTTCGGGAAACGCGGCCTGGGCTACGGTATTGCGGATCTGCATGCGCACATTTCGGAGATTCTTGGGGATGCGAAATTCCAGCCGGTGATTCTCGTGGGAGCGGGGAATCTCGGGTCGGCTCTTCTCCGGTACGAGGAGGGGTTTGCGCAGGAAGGCTTCGAAATCGCCGCGGCATTCGATGCCTCTCCGAAGGACGAGCCGTCGGGCGCAGTCAAGACGCCGATCTTTCCGCTGGCGCGCATGCGCAGGTTCATCGCCGAGCACCGGGTGAAGATGGCGATCCTCTGCGTGCCTGGAGCTGCCGCCCAGGACGTCTGCAATTCCCTCGTTTCCGCCGGGATTCTCGCGATCCTCAACTTTGCTCCGATTATCCTGCACGTCCCTGCCGAGGTCATCGTGAACAACGTGAATCTCGCCATCGAACTCGAGAGCCTGAGCTATTTCATTCAATGACTGTGCTCCCCCTGCCGGAGTTCGACCTTCGACTTACCCTCCTCAGCGGCCAGGTCTTTCATTGGCAGGAGGACGGCGCGGGTTGGCGCGGTGTCATCGGGCGCACCGCCGTGCGTGTCGAGCAGATGGCGGGGGAGCTGATGGTTACGCCGGGCGCGGAGAAGATTGTTTCCAGATACTTCGCGCTGGATCATCCGCTGGATCAGATTTACGCCACGTTTCCGGATGACGAATTTTCCCGAGGGGCGCTCGCCGCATGCCGGGGATTAAGAGTGATTCGCCAGCCGCGCTGGGAATGTCTGGCGACATTCATCACCAGTGCGATGAAGCAGGTCTCGCACATCCGGGCGATGTCGCTCGCCTTGCGGGCACGCTTCGGCGATCCCATCGAGGGATCGGATGTAGCGGCCTACCCGGAGCCGGAGCGGCTGGCTCGCGTGACCGAGGCGAAGTTGCGGACATGTGGCCTGGGCTTCCGTGCGCCGAATCTGAGGGCCACGGCCATAGCCGTCGCCAAAGGGAGCGTCGATCTCGAAGCAATCGCCGGGATGGAGACCGATCGCGCGCGCGAGGAGCTCTGCAAGCTGCCGGGAGTCGGCCGAAAGATCGCGAATTGCGTGCTCCTCTTCGCATACGAGCGGCTCGATGCGGTGCCGGTCGATGTCTGGATCGCCCGCGTCGTGCGTGCGATGCGCGGTGATGGGCGACTGCCAGACCTCGAGGACTATTCCCGCGAGCATTTCGGAGCATACGCGGGATACGTGCAGCAATATCTCTTCCACCACGCACGGATTTCAAAGACGCTTCCGGCCAGATCGAAATGACGGCCCGTACGGAACAACAGAAAGAGCGGAAGCGCGTACTCACCGCGCTGCTTCTTTCCCTGCTCATCCACCTGCTCATCCTGGTGGCGGCGGTGCTGATCCTGATTTTTGCTCCCGCCTGGGCCAAGCATGCCGTGGCCAAGCCTGCCCCTCAGCCGGAGCCGGTGGAGCTTACAATCCTGCCACCTTCGGAAACGCCGAAACCCAAGCAAAAGGAATTCATCGACAGTGCGCAGGCCACAGTGGCCCAAAAGGCGCCCGATCATGCTGCGTTCGAGTCCGACCAGAATACGGAGGCTGCGAGCGAACATCCGGCCGAGTCGAATGCGCCGGTGCCGACGTTGGAGGGCGACCAAGGCCCCGGACTCACGCTCCAGACGCAGGATAAAATCGTCGGTCCGGTCCGTCCGCCGTCGAAGCCATCTCCCGCTTCGCCTGCCCGCGAGGCCGAGCAGAAGCAGCAGGAGAAGCCGCAGCCGAAAACCCCGCCGCAGAAGGAACAGGAGGCGAAGACCACGCCCACTCCCCGCCCGACGCCGAAGCCGGACGATGACGAGCTTGCAATGCTCGATCCCACACGAGCGCGGCCCGCACCGAAGCCGACCGAGCAGGTCCGGCAGCCACAGCCACCCTCCCGACCATCGGCTCCGCAGCCTCCGGGATTTCAACCGCAGACCCGTGTGACCAGGCTCACGGGCGGCATTACGAACCGCGGTCGCGCATCGGTGGCGGCCATGGCCACGCCGCTTGGCAGGTACAAGAAGGCCGTCTCCGACGCCATCGGCTCGCGCTGGTATTATCTTGTGGATGACATGATGGATCTCGTCTCGGTGGGGACGGTGGATCTGAGTTTCGTGGTCGGGGCGGATGGCAAAGTCATTGGCGGCGTGAAAGTGCTTCGGAATACATCCAACGAAAGCCTCGCGGGGGTGAGCGTGCGCGCGATCATCGAGGCGGAACTCCCGCCCATTCCGAAGGACATCGTTCCCACACTGGAAGGCGGCAGGCTCGAGATCGAGTTCTCCTTTACGATCGTCGCACCGTAACAGGGACGGCGATCAGTCCGGGGAAGTCTCCAACAGCGGCTCGAGCCGGAGGCGGGCCTCCGCCAGTGCGGCGTAGCCGAAGTGGCCTTGGCGCACTTCGACGTAATTTGCACCGCTCCAGGCGGATGCGAGTTCGCGCAGACCGTCCGGCGGCGCGACGGTGTCGTAGCATCCCGCCACGAGGGTGATTCTTTCCCGGCTCGTGAGTGGTGCGCCATGCAGAGGCGAGCTGAGATGGGCGTGGCGTCGCGAGAGCCCCTCCGTAATTCCCTGCTGTATGAGGATGCGCCGGATGGATGCGGCGGCGGGGTTTTTCCAGATGGCATGCTCCGGGTCGATCACAGGCTGGATGAGGCTGATGAATCGAAAGTCCGACTCCACGAAGCTGAGCAACGAGGCGGTCCATCCGCCATAGCTCGTCCCGAGGAGGCCGAAGCGCTCGCAGCCCTGCAAGCGGAGGAAGGCCATGAGCTGTCGCTGCTCGATGACGGCCTGTCTGAGTGTCTCGCCATTGCGCGGGAGGTTCGCCGTGATCGCGAGGGCTCCATTTCGATGACCGCGCGGGGTACGCGAGTAATGGAATGGCAGGTGGGGGAAGATCATGTTCCACCCGCGGGCATGGAACCATTCCGCAAGACGGCGGTAGCCGACATCGCTGGCGGACATCAGTGCATGCAGAACGATCGCCGTGGGAGCCGCGGGACCACCGGGGCCGACGAACCATAGCGCGCACGCGGTATCATTCTCGCCGAAACCTGAGGTGATGGGGGATGGCCAGCGAAGAATGACCGGGGATCGGGCTGAGTCCTCCACGGAAATCGGCAGATCGCTAAAACCATAGAAAGCCCCGCGCGTGAGCGGCTCGCATTCATCCAGATAGGCGCGAAACTCCGCAAGAGTGCAGGCGTCGGCTCGCAGGCGCCACTGGAGGCGGTTCATCATGGAGCACATGACGGCATCCATGGCGTGGGCGAGGAGACGGCTCATAGCGGGGCAAAAGGGTCCTGGCCTTTGCGGGCCTGCGGAGTGGTCGGAAGGTCGTCCGCGCTGAGGCCAAAGTGGAGGATCGCCTCCGTGCGGAGCAGGCGAAATGCCGCTGTGAGGCGACGATGAATTTCTGGTCGCGTCAACTCGCCGCCGCCCTCGAATGGATCGATCACTTTGCCGGTGATCACCCAGACAGGAGGCTGGCGAAGCCAGTTGGCCTTTTTGTAGAGACGGTCTGTTCCGATCACCGCGCAGGGGAGAATCGGAGCTCTGCCGAGCAAGGAAAGCGCGCCCACTCCGGGGCGCATCGGAGCTCCCTCCAGGATCGAACTCGCGCCTGCGCGAATGCCGCCTTCGGGGAAAATCCCCACGACGCGGCCGCCCTGGAGCCGACGCGCTGCCATACGCAGGGCGGTGCGGTCGCTGCCATCGCGTTGCACTCGGAAGGCGCCCGCGAGGTCGAGTGCCCTGGCAAAAAGGGCATTCTGGAAAAGCTCGTCCATAGCCATCCAATCCACGGCGCGTGGAAAAAGCGAACCGACGAGCGTAGGGTCGAAATGGCTGATGTGGTTTGCCGCCAGGATGAGCGGACCTTTTGATGGAATGGGATCCAGATGCTCGACGCGGACTTTGCATGTCGCACGAAAAAGCATGCGAAATCCGAATCGCGCGGAGGCGCTGAATGCCCGCTGGCCGGGCCTGCCGAGGTCGAAGAGGCTCAAAGCTGCACGACCTGCACGTCCACGTGCAGTTCCAGAAAGGCGCCGGAGGGCCCGCTCCATAAGCCACTCAAAGGCGGGATTTTCTCGGGATCGCGAGTCACGGCAACCGAGACGTGCTCCGCGCCGACGAGAGCGTTATTCGTCGGGTCGAATCCCCGCCAACCTGCGCCCGGAATGTAGATTTCCGTCCAGGCATGAGTGGCGCCATGCTGATCCTCAGTGAGAGGAGCCTGTAGATAGCCTGTGACAAATCGCGCTCCGAATCCCCAGTACCGGGCACCCTCCATCATGAGGGCGGCGAAATCTCGGCATGAGCCGGAGCGGAGATTGAGAGTGGTGGCGGGGCTTTGGACGCCGGGTTCCTCCCGTCGCCTGTAGCTAAACGACTGTGAGATCGCCGAGTTCAACTGGGTAAGCAGATCGAATGTCCCGATGAGTTGCCCGGGCTTGTAGAATTGGTGCAACCAATCTGCGAGGGCGTTCCCGTCGCGGGGATAAGCTGGAAGGCGATAGGAAATGAGGTCGCTCTGCTCGTCGATGGGATAGCGGAAGGGGTAGGCGGCAGCAGTCGGATCGATGACGAAATCGAGCGGATTCACATCGTAATGCGCGACATCCACCTCGCTGAATACCCGCAGCACGGAGGCCGGCT
>Ga0068856_100000398_pt1 | contig 47604 bp, 41 predicted proteins | sample KBSCornC62_FD_66595 | JGI IMG/M metagenome (GOLD analysis project Ga0068856, IMG submission 66595) | Corn rhizosphere microbial communities from Kellogg Biological Station, Michigan, USA - KBS Corn C6-2 | ecosystem: Host-associated > Plants > Roots > Rhizosphere > Soil ...
CTGCATCCCCGTTATAAGCTCTCTAAGCGATGTACAATGATGAAAACAGCAGAAAAGCATCGTAACCAAATGATCAAATGCTTTAAATTTCTTACAATAATGGTCGGCATTATGCTTTTTAACCAGCGTATTAACAGTTGACCGTGAAATGTTGGAAAGTAATTGATTGAACACCGGCTGTCCGGTAAAAAATGTACTTTTGCTCATAGTCTGATTTTTGAGTGTGGTAATTCAAAATTAAACTATGCAGGGGCTTTCGCCCCTGTTTTTTTTTATTTTACCGGACAACAGTGACTGTTAAAATTTAAGGTTTAGTCCCAGCAAAAAATTAACAGGCGCCTGCGGGAAAAAGTAATTATAATTCACCACCTGCCCGCTTTCAATGTCGGGGTAGGTTGCGCCGTTCGATTCATATTTCTCGCTGAAGATATTGTTGATCAATAACGTAACGCCGATGTTTTTTGCCCAGGAGGTTTTAAAGTTATAGCCCAATCGTAACCCGTTCAAAAAGTAGCTGTTCAGATAGCGGTTCGATGTCGGATCGGCGGGCGCGTAGCCCGGGGGATTGATGTTGGAAGTGTTGTCCAAAAATTGCTTGCCCACATATTTGCTGATCAGCGCAATCTCGGCGTCGCTCACGGGCCTGAAACTGACGGTGCTGGAGCCGATAAAATCAGGCGAAAAAGCAATATCGGTTTTTTTGTACGTATATTCTACCCGGGTATTATTATCATAGTTATACAAGTACTCCTGGAAACCTTCCACTTTGCTGCTGCTTAATGCCGCTGTTGCCGACCAGGTTAATTGCCTGCTTATATGTAGTGCGCCATCGAACTCCAGCCCCTTGCGGTAACTGTTTTTTACATTGCTACGCACCTGGTCGCCTACGTCGTTCAGAGCTCCGGTTAAAACAAGCTGGTTATCATACAGCATGTAATAAGCGTTAATCCCGCCGCTGAAAATCCGCTGTTGTGTGCGATAGCCAATTTCCCAATCTTTTAGATTTTCAGGCCTAGGACGGCTGTTTGGGGTAGATTGCGTGTAATCATCCCTGTCCGGCTCATGGTTGCCCACCGCGAATGAGGCATAAACATTATTGTCGGGATTAAATTGATAGGTTACGCCGGCTTTCGGGTTAAAAAAGTCGAGCCAGACCTGCTGTTGCACGTTTTGAAGTTGATCGTTAAACCCAAAAAATGAATAAGAAACATGGCGGTATTGCATATCGGCATAAAGCGTCAACTTGCCCATGCGGTAATCGGCTTTGCCGAAAATGTTAAAGTCGGTTTTAAACGCATCGTCGCGGCTGTATTGGTAATCGGGAGGGATATTGGTGCTTTGCTGTGTCCACTCAATATTATCGTAATGCGCGCCTTTATAAACATTGTAAGCCCCGCCAAGGCCGAGGTTCAGCTTTTTGCCGGCTTTATAGTTTAGGTTGTAAGTAGCCCCATAAAACTTGTTGTTTAACCATAAACGGCGGGTGAGGTCGGTTGTGCTGAGGGTATCTGTGCCGATAATTACCGGCCTAATGCCATAATCGGCCAGGCTTTGCTGCGGTTGGTATTCTTCATAGTACCCAAATCCATGCGTATAATGCAAAGCCCCGCTAAACGATAGGTTATCCATTATTTTCTGGTCAACCAGCAGTTGGTAATGATCCTGGGTATAATTATCCGTTTGGTTTTTGTAGAACGGAGCTGTGCCGTTGAGGTTCTCGCTGCCCAGGGGATTATAAGTGCGGTTGCCGGCTTTCAGGCTGTCTTCCGGTTCCCCGTCCCAGGCCTGGTAAGTATGCTCGGTGCCGCCGAATGTGTTAAATCGGATAACGGTATTTTTTCCATAATAAGCCCCGGTTAAAAAATACGATTGGAGGTTGGAGAAGGCGCGGTCAATATACCCGTTTGAGTAAATATGTGATAACCGCCCGTCGAAACTGAAATGGCCACCCAAAAGTCCGGTGCCGATGTTCAGGGTATTTTTAACAGTTCCGTACGAGCCGATGGAATTGTTTAACCCGGTATAGGCGGTATCATTTCGCGTGGTAGTTTGAATATTGATACTTGCCCCAAACGCTCCTGCACCATTGGTTGAAGTGCCCACCCCGCGTTGTACCTGAATATTATCCACAGATGAAGCAAAGTCCGGCACATCCACAAAAAACGTAGCTTGTTCTTCCGAGTCGTTATACGGTATACCATTAATGGTAACGTTGATGCGCGTGCCATCCGACCCGCGGATGTGGATATACGTGTAACCAACTCCCGCACCGGCGTCAGACTGCGTTACCAGCGACGGTGTTTGATCCAGCAAAAAGGGCAGATCCTGCCCCAAATTATTTTTGGCGATCTGTTGTTTGCTGAGGTTGGTAAAGGTAGTTGGCGCGTTTTTGGCTGCGCGGGTACCGTTTACGGTCACCTCTTCGGTTAAAATGGAGCTTTTTTCAAGGATAAAGTTTATTGCAGCATCGTCCTTCAAAATAAAGCTTTTCACGCCGGTTTCATAACCGATGTAGGAGGCCTTCATTACATAGTCGCCGGCAGTCAGGCCATTAAACCGGTACCTGCCGCTAACATCCGTTACGGTTTTAAGGTTCGCGCCGGAAATGCTGACGGTCGCTCCCGGTAATACAGTTCCATCCTGCCCGGCAACCACGCCCGAAACGGTAATTTGTGCCGATGCCAAAAATGGCAGCAGCAGGGCGCAAAGCGCCGCAATTAAATTTTTCACTAAATGAATAAAACTAATTAGTTAAACCATCTGCTTACCAGGGTGGGTACGCAGTACACTTAACTTTTACCTATCCCTACGCCGGCATTACCCGGATCAGGTGTAACCCCCCGGCCCCCTGAAGGGGGAGTTTAATAGCTTAAATAATATCTTTAGGACTATCAACTCCCCCTTTAGGGGGCTGGGGGGTTCGGGTATGATCTCAGCCTGTCTTTCAGTTTGATCGCTCAAAGCAAGGCACCCCTTGAGAAAATTATTGGGACAAAGGTAATTTTTATTTCGGATTTCGGAATTTTTTGAAAGGATTTGTTAAATTATCATAAACAATTGCTTTATTTCTTAAACAAATTAAAACCTTTCGCCCTTTGCCTTTCACCTTTAACCTCAAAAACGTACTTTTGCAGACTTTTACATACAGTGCTATGCTACGTACACATACTTGCGGTGAATTAAATATCAGTAATCTTGGCGAAACGGTGACCTTATGCGGCTGGGTGCAAAAATCGCGCGACCTGGGCGGCATGACGTTTATTGACGTGCGCGACCGTTATGGTTTAACCCAGCTGGTTTTTAATTCTGATACCGATGCCGACCTGCGCGAAACTGCGCGTGGACTGGGCCGCGAGTTTGTGGTAAAAGTTACCGGCAAAGTGATTGAGCGTACCAGCAAAAATCTGAAAATGCCGACCGGCGAAATCGAAATTACAGCGACTGATATAGAAATACTAAACGCTGCTAAAATCCCTCCGTTTTTGATTGAAGACGATACCGATGGCGGCGAGGAGCTGCGCGCCAAATTCCGTTACCTGGATTTGCGCCGCAACCCGGTTCGTAATAACCTGATGCTGCGTCATAAGATGGCGCAGGAAGTGCGCAAATATTTGGATGGGTTGGATTTTATCGAGGTGGAAACACCTGTACTGATCAAATCAACCCCGGAAGGCGCACGCGACTTCGTGGTGCCTAGCCGGATGAACCCCGGTGAGTTTTATGCATTGCCGCAATCGCCGCAAACTTTTAAACAATTGCTGATGGTGAGCGGTTTCGACCGTTATTTCCAGATCGTAAAATGTTTCAGGGATGAGGATTTGCGTGCCGACCGTCAGCCGGAGTTTACGCAGATCGACTGCGAAATGGCTTTCATCACCCAGGAAGATATATTGCATATTTTCGAGGGTCTAACGCGTCACCTGTTCAAAACGGTAAAGGGGATTCACCTGGATAAGTTTCCGAGGATGCAGTATTCAGACGCGATGCGTTTGTATGGATCGGACAAACCCGACATCCGTTTAGGGATGGAGTTTGTAGAATTAAACGACCTGACCAAAGGCAAAAACTTCAGCATTTTTGATAATGCGGAACTCGTAGTCGGCATCAACGTAAAGGGCTGTGCAGAATATACCCGAAAACAAATTGACGAACTGACCGAATGGCTGAAACGCCCGCAAATCGGCGCCACCGGTATGATCTATTGCCGTTACGGAGCTGACGGAACCCTAAAATCATCCGTTGATAAGTTTTATGGTGAGGACGATCTGACCAACTGGGCGGCCGCATTTAACGCCGCGCCAGGCGATTTGATGCTGATATTGGCCGGTAAAACCGATAAGGTACGCAAACAACTGAGCGAGTTACGTTTGGAGATGGGCGCCCGCCTTGGCCTGCGCGACAAAAATACTTTCGCACCCCTTTGGGTGCTCGACTTCCCGCTGCTGGAATGGGACGAAGAAAGCGGTCGTTACCATGCCATGCACCACCCCTTTACCTCGCCGAAACCTGAAGACATCCCGTTGCTGGATACGCTGCCCGGGGAAGTACGCGCCAATGCTTATGATATGGTGATCAACGGCGTTGAAATTGGCGGCGGCTCCATTCGTATCCATGATCGCGGCCTGCAATCGCTGATGTTTAAGCACTTAGGCTTTACCCCCGAAGAAGCGCAAAAGCAATTCGGCTTCCTGATGGACGCTTTTGAATACGGCGCACCGCCCCACGGTGGTATCGCCTTTGGCTTCGACAGGCTGTGCTCCATTTTTGCGGGCCTGGATTCCATCCGCGATGTAATTGCCTTCCCGAAAAATAACTCCGGCAGGGATTTGATGATCGACACGCCATCGACTATTGCAGAGGCACAGATGAGCGAGTTGAAGATCAGGACGACGGTCTGAACCGGGGATTTTTACGATTTAAGGATGGGCTTGATTTTGTAAAGCTTCTATCCTTTAATCCCAAAATCAGGCTAATCAAGATCCAGGCAATATTTTTATCTTAGATGCAAAATCACCTTAAGATGAAAAAGCTGTTCCCGTTGCTTTTCTGCATTTATTCCGCCACCGCTTTTGCTCAGTCGCCACTAAAAGCGATTGCCGCCCGCAAGGCCGATTCGCTGAAAGATCAAACTATAAGCTGGCGCCGCGATTTTCATGCCAACCCGGAGTTAGGTAACCATGAGGTACGGACCTCAGGCATCATCGCCAAATACTTGCAATCGCTGGGACTCGAGGTAAAAACAGGCATCGCCACTACTGGTGTTGTGGCTGTTTTGCGGGGCGCTTACCCCGGCCCGGTGGTGGCCCTGCGCTCAGAAATGGATGCGTTGCCCGTTACTGAACGTACACCCGTGCCATTCGCCTCAAAAGTTAAAACCACTTATATGGGGCAACAGGTTGGCGTAATGCATGCCTGCGGGCACGATTCGCACATGGCAATGCTGATGACGGTTGCGGAGATACTCACCTCGATGAAAAGCCAGTTGCACGGTACCGTTAAATTCATTTTTCAACCTGCCGAAGAAGGCCTGCCGCCTGGCGAGGTGGGCGGCGCCGAGGAAATGGTGAAAGAAGGGGTACTGGATAATCCAAAAGTGGATGTGATCTTCGGGCAGCATATTATCTCTTACGTTCCAACCGGAACACTTGTTTACCGGCCGGGAGGGGAAATGGCTGCCGTAAATGGCTTTCATATCGTGGTAAAAGGAAAGTCCTCTCATGGCGCCATGCCCTGGCAGGGTGTCGACCCGATAGTGGTATCGGCACAGATTATCAATAACCTGCAAACCATTATAAGCCGCAATATAAATATTACCGAAAATCCGGCAGTGGTCACTATCGGTGCGATCAGGGGCGGCAACCGTGGAAATATCATACCGGATTCCGTCGAAATGGACGGAACGTTACGATCATTCACAGACGCTGACAAAAAGATGCTGTGGGACAAGGTAAACCAAATTGCAACCGGCACAGCCTTGATGCAGGGCGCAACGGCTAAAGTAACCATGGGCAATGATTATCCGGTAACTTTTAATGACCCGGCGCTGGCGGCCAAAATGCTCCCTACCCTGCAACAAACAGCAGGCGCTCCCAACGTCAGCCTTAGTCCGGCGGTTACCGGCGCCGAAGATTTTAGCTTTTATCAGCAAAAAGTGCCCGGCCTGTTTTTCTTTTTGGGTGGAATGCCAAAAGGCGGCGACCCAAAAACTACCCCGGCAAACCATTCGCAGGATTTTTATGTTGAGGAGAGCGGTTTTGCGCTGGGTGTAAAAGCCATGTGTAACCTGACGTTGGATTATATGGCCGCAAACAGTAAATGAGCCGAAGTTTGCTTCAGATCAACTAATGTTCACGGCAATAATTGGCAGGCACCGTTAACCTGTTTGTGCGACAACCCCGAACCCGTTGCCCGAAATACTTAAATGAGCGTCTTTGCCGAATACAAAACGTCCTGCGCATGGACATCATCGTTGGTATTCCATAAAATGATTTGCGGATAAACGTTTTTGACGCTTTCGTCCACCGCCCTGCCTTTTATTGATTGCAGCGCAGGGTCAACGGCGACTGCTCTAATAATTTTTTGCAAACCGTCACAGCAGCAGTTCGTATGTTTCAGTAACCGGGAAGTCTATGCTACTACATTCCCGCCGAAATAAGCGATTACGGCTTTGGCTTGTTTGGTGTTCAGCACCTCCGTCAGTTCTTCTTCGGTTGCATTCCGAACCTTTTTTACCGATTTAAAATATTTGAGCAGTTTCTCTGAGGTAGTTTTGCCGATACCCTCAATCAGTTCCAGTTCAGTCACCAATGTGCCTTTATCCCGCTTTTTACGGTGGAAGGTGATGCCGAAGCGGTGCGCCTCGTCTCTCAAATGCTGAATGACTTTTAAAGTTTCGGATTTTTTGTCCAGGTACATGGGATATTGATCACCGGGATAAAACAGTTCTTCCAGCCGTTTGGCAATACCGATAACCGTTATTTGTTTATCAATTCCCAACAAACGCAGGCTCTTCATCGCCGAGGACAGCTGCCCCTTGCCGCCGTCGATAATGATCAGTTGCGGCAGCTCCGAGCCTTCGTCCAGCATGCGCCGGTAACGACGTTGAACGGCTTCCTCCATCGTTGCAAAATCATCCGGGCCCTCCACCGTTTTCACATTAAAATGCCGGTAATCTTTTTTTGAAGGCTTCCCATCCCTGAATACCACGATGGCCGACACAGGGTATTTCCCCTGAAAGTTGGAGTTATCAAAACACTCGATATGGCGCGGCAATACGTTCATGCGCAGATCTTTCATCATCTGGGTAAGCAAGCGCTCCGTTCTTATTTCGGGGTTGAGCTTCTCATACTGGTCGATCTTTTCCTTACGGAAGAATTGCACATTTTTTTGCGACAGATCAAGCAGTTTTCTTTTTTCACCAAGTTTAGGTACGGTGAACTTAATAGCCGCATCATCCACATCGATATTAAACGGAACGATGATCTCTTTGGAGTGACTTTCATATCGGCTCCGAAACTCGGAGATAGCTAGTGTCAGTAGTTCCTCGTCGCTTTCGTCGAGGCGTTTTTTCAACTCGATGGTTTGCGTTTGGGTGATCGTGCCGTTCATCACCTTCAGGTAGTTTACAAAAGCATATTTTTCATCCGAGGCGATGCTGAAAACATCCACATCAGTTATGGAAGAATTTACTACGGTCGATTTGCTCTGGTAATTTTCCAGCAGCTCGAATTTCCGTTTCAGGCGATGCGCGTATTCAAAATTCATTTCGGACACAGCCTTTTCCATATCCGCTTTAAGTTTACGGAGCACGCCGCCGATCTTTCCGGTCAGGATATCTTTTATTTCTTCAATATTATTTTCATAATCCTCTTCGGTCTGGAAATCCTGGCAGGGGCCTTTGCAATTGCCCAGCTGGTATTCCAGGCATACTTTAAATTTCCCTTTTTCGATGTTTTGCCGTGTTAGCGGCAGGTTGCAGGTACGCAGCGGATAGGTTTCCTTTATCAGCCCAAGGATATTGTGCATCATACTCACCGATGCATAAGGCCCCAGGTATTTGGAGCCGTCGCGGATGATGCGTCTTGTCCAGAAGATGCGGGGATAGTTTTCGTTTTTAATGATGATCCACGGATAGGTTTTATCATCCTTCAGCATCACGTTATACCGCGGCTGGTGTTTTTTGATCAGGCTGTTTTCGAGCAGCCAGGCATCAACCTCGGTATCGACTATGGTAAAAGTAATGTTCCGGATCTTTGATACCAGTACCCGCGTTTTGGCGTTTACATTGTAGTCCTTGATAAAATAACTTGCTACGCGGTTGCGCAGGTCTTTGGCTTTGCCAATATAGATGAGTTCTTTGTCTTCATCCCAATATTGGTAGACTCCAGGCTTATGGGGGATGTTTTTTAACGCTTCGCGATAGTCGAATTTGTTCATTAGTGCATTGGTCGTCCAGTTCGTGCCATGGTTACCTGCGAGACGCGTCCAAACCTGTCATTGCGACCCAACAGAGGCGAAGAAGCAATCGCAAATATTCCGTTCGCAGCGGACATTACCGCCAACAAAGTTCGCGATTGCTTCGTGCCTCGCAATGACAAGGCGTGTTATTTTTTTGCGTTATTATAGTCAGAACCCCAACTTCTTATCCACTTCCCCGGTTCCCTGCTGCTGCTGTTTATACTGATCGCAGTTGAGGATCACGTTTACACCATTTTTCGGGGCGTCAAAATCAACATTCTTTTTGATTCCGAGCGCCGCGTTTGCATAAACCTTTTTCATAAACAGCGCGAATATCGGCAGGGCTGAATTGGCCCCCTCGCCAAGCCGCGTGGAGCGGAAATGTATATCCCGGTCTTCACAGCCGGTCCACACACCGGTAACCAGCTGCGGGGTGATGCCCATAAACCAGCCGTCTGAATTTTCCTGCGTGGTGCCGGTTTTGCCGCCTATTGGGTTGGTCAGGCTGTATGGCGGGCGCTGCAGCCTGGAGCCGGTGCCATCTTCAATTACTCCTTTCAGCATATTGGTCATTACGTAGGCACTTTGGGCGTCCATCGCCTGTACCACTTTTGGCGTATGGGTATAAATAACGTTGCCGTTTTTGTCTTCCACCCTTAAAATAAAGGTGGGCTCTGTCCACAGGCCGTGATTGGCGAACACGCAATAAGCGCCCGTCATGTCAAAAACGGAGGCATTGAATACACCCAGGCAAATGGACGGATAAGGCGGAACATCACTGTTGATGCCCATCTTTTTTATCAGCTCGACTACCGGCGTCGGTTTCACTTCATTCATCACATACGCGGTAACCCAGTTTTGCGAATGGGCCAGCGCCTGGCGCAGGGTTATTGCCCCAGGCAAAGTTTCAGTGGGCGAGGAAGCCGGCGTCCAGGGCGTGCCGTAGCCATATATGGTTACTGGTACGTTATCCACCTCCTGGCAGGGCGAAAATCCATTCTCTATCGCAACCGCATACGTAAACGGTTTGGCCGTCGAACCTACCTGACGGGTACCCTCTTTTACCTGGTCGTATTTAAAGTGCTCGAAATTGGTGCCGCCCACCCAGGCCTTTATGTATCCGGTGGTCGGATCCATACTCATCATGGCGTTACGGAGCATCATTTTTGTAAAAATAATGGAGTCGATCGGTTTCATCAGCGTATCGATCTCGCCCTTCCAGGTAAACAGCTGCAGGCTGTCGGGCGTGTCAAAATTCTGTTTGATCTCTTCCTCTGATTTCCCCTCCAGCTCCAGTTGTTTATACCTGTCGGACCGGTACATACCTGATTCCAATAATTGCTTAAAGTTCTTTACGTTTTTATAACGGCTTACCCCGTGCCACTGATCGTTAAACTGGGCCTGCAGTTTGGGCATGTATTCCGCCTGTGCCTCTTCGGCATACTGCTGCATGGTAGGATCGAGCGTGGTATAAATTTTTAATCCGTCGCGATCAAAATCATAAGCTGATCCATCGGCTTTGACAAGGTTTTGATCTTTAAATATTTTTTGTAATTCCTGTTTAAGCACCGCCCTGAAGTAAGGCGCCGGGCCATCCACATGGCTCATCGGGTTAAAATCTATCCCCAATGGCTTCTTCGTTAATTCCTCCAACTGACCTTCACTCAGAAAATTTTGCTTTTCCATCAAACCCAGGATGAGGTTTCGCCGGGCCAGCGCGCGCTGCGGGTGCCTGATGGGCGAATAAATGCCCGGGCCCTTCACCATCCCGACCAGCACAGCCGCCTGGTCGGCCGTTAGTTTATCGGGCGTTTCGTTAAAATAAGTATGCGCCGCGGATTTTATACCATAAGTGTTATACGCGCCGAAATCAACCGTGTTTAAGTACATGGTGATGATTTCCTGCTTGGTATAGCGCCGCTCCAGCCTTACCGCGATGATCCATTCTTTCAGTTTTTGAGTAAAACGGACAAAGGGATTACGCGCCCGCTCGCCCGAGAACAGGTTTTCGGCCAGTTGCTGGGTGATGGTGCTGCCGCCTTGTTTTTTGCCGATGAGGTTGAGCAATGGGATGGTAAGCATTCGCCGCAGGTCGATGCCCGAATGTTCGTAAAAACGTGCGTCCTCGGTAGCGATAAGTGCGTTCACCACATTTGGAGACAACTGTGTATAGGTTACGCTCGACCTGTTTTGCACGAAGTAGGTCCCCAAAACGGTTGTTCCGTCGTCACCGATTACCTCGGTAGCCTGGTTGCTTTTTGGATTTTCCAGGTCGCGGAAAGGCGGAAGATCGCCGAACAAACCAAAATCAGTCACCACGATCAGCAAAATCAAAAGTACGAACAGGCTGATCACTGTTCTCCACATATACCAGTTATACCTTCTTATATCCTGGGGCGAAAGTTTTATGATCATTTTTCTCAGTAGTTGCTCTGGTAGTATTCGATATAACTATCCAGCAGGTTTTTGTCGGCTAATTTATCAAGGTTTTCTTTGGTTATGATAAAATAGCTGTATTTATCAGTGGGTACCTTCATAATATCCCCAAGCAGGGGAACTATCTGTTGCGCGTATTTTTTTACGTCGCTGAGCGAATTAAACATGCCTACATAGATGAGCTGGTTATTATCGCCAACGGTTGTCAGTTGGTGCCTCAACTCCCTGCCGGTATAGTTTGCACGGTTAAACTGCCCAATTCCAAAACGCGAGGAGGCCAGATTAGTTGTAACAGTGGCCACATTTACCACAAAATAATAATTTGTACTGTCCTGCATGGAGAATACGGAAGATATGATCTTCGTCTTTAAAGTGGTCTTTGACGATGAGTCAGCAGCTGCTTGCGATGGCAAAGCTGCTGCGGCAGCAGCATCCAGTTGCGGTTTATTCGCCGTAGCTTCGGCAGTGGTGGTGGGTTGCTGCGTGTTCGGCGGAACAGTGGCCGCAACCTGCTGCGGTGGCTGGTTAACCGTTACCGGTGGCGTGGCTACCGCCACCTGCTGATCAGGCTGCTTTACCGGTGGAGCAGCGACCGCCACTTTTTGATCAGGCTGTTTTACCGGTTGTTTATCCGGCTGCGTGTCCGGCTGTTTCGCAGGCGCCTTTTTTAACGGTTCCTGCTTAACGTACAGAGGGGCCCTTGGCGCGCGGCGGTAAGCGGCTTTCTTTTTATTTTCTTCAGCAAGGGTAAACGGTACCTGTTTGGGGTCGACATTTGCCAATACTACATTCCTGGTCAGCATATCCGCCTGGTTGGCATCAATATAGGTTAAATGCTGTTTGGCCAGCGGTGCGATCAGCCTGTCCTGCGGATAATTTTTTACCAGTTGCTGCAAACTATCTTTAAACGGCCCAACGGGCTCAAAATGTCCCTGCGAAATTGTTTGAAGGTAATACAGTTGCGCTGAATATTTATTGCCGGGGTATTTTGCCATCAACTTTGGCACATTGTCTATCACCTCTTTATACTTTTTATCGGCATACAGGTCAAATACATCGTTGTAGGCAGTGGTTAATTGCGCCTCCTGGTCTCCCTGCTTCCTGAAATAATCCGGGTCGGTTAATATTTTGGCGAAAGCTGTTCCCGGAAATTCTCTGATGATCCTGTTTTTATACAGATCGGCTTTGGTTTTATCGCCCGCATCGCTGTAAAGCCGGTACAGGCTATAGTAAATGGCAGGTTTATTTTGATCGTTGGGAAAATGCGCGAGCATTCGCTCAAAATATAGGATAGCTTCTTTCGGGTCGTCCAAAACATCGCGGTAAAAGTTAGCGATGTCATAATAAGCATTATACAGCCGTAAATTCGATTTGGTGAGCAAGTCGGGCGTCAGCGGCAGGTCTTTGGTTAAAGATTGCCGGAAACCCGATGCGCCTGATGATCCTTTTGCCGGCGAGCCATTGCCCGAAACCGGCGCATCGGGATCAATTGCCCCCGTGGCCCCGGCGGTATTGCCCGTAATATCACTGCCGGATTTCGTGCTTCGCCGCCAATTGTCTTCCAGCTTGCGGTTGCCCCATACCCGTTTAAAATCGGTGTAGCCCTGGCTAACGGCGCCTGCATTATCAAAGTAAAATGAGCCTCCCGCGAAGGAGTTGGCCCCTGCCCCGCTACCGGGTGTGGTAGCAGCCGCAGCGTTTGCCTTGGCAGCATTGGCGGCGGCCTGCTGTTGCAGGGTATTATCGCTCACCATCTTATCGATAACCGAGTCGCGCTTTTTTTCAGGCATTTTTGCCAGGGCTTGTAAGGTGTCCTCGCGGGCTATGATCTGCAGCCGCTCAGCCAGGTAAGCAAGGTTTGATCCCTTTTTTTGAATAGCCGGATAGCCCGGGTATGTTACCGGCAAACTGGTTAGCGTGCTGTCGTAGTATTTTTTTGATTGCAGGTAGTCCGCCTTATTATTAAAGTATATCTCGGCGAGCCGCAAATAGGTAAGCCCCTTTTGCGTTTGGTTTTTGGTGCTGGCCCTTAACGAAAGATTATAATATTTTACGGCTGCGTCGACGTTTTTACCAGCCAGTTCGATCTGCGCGATGTTGTAATATATCTGGTCCTTAAAATCGATATTGTTCTCATTTTTTAACAATTGCTTTAATCGTTCCAGCCGGTCTATTTTTATGCCGTTCTCATTATCCTGTATGCGTATGATATTCAAACTGGCATTAAAAGCCATCTCGAACAATGCGTTGCTTTTGGCAATTTGAGCATAGTTTTTCAGGGCATCACCCATTTTGTTGTCCAGTTCCTCCAGTTGCGAAAGGATAAACGTCCAGCGCAGGCGCTGGCTTTTGTCGTGGCAAATATCAATAGCCAGTTTGGCCATCTCTTCGCCATCGGTATAATCCATTACAGCGATATCATACTCCAGTTTGGTGGCATAGATATCCGCGAACGGTTTATTTTTTTTGGGATCGACGTTCGCGATAGCCGAGTCGATCGCCAGTTTTGCATCGGGCAGTTTATCCAGGTAGATAAGCGTCCGTGCTTTCCACACATACGACTGCTGCACCAGGTCTTTTCTTTTTGGGAACGACCGGATCACATAGCTGAAATACTCCACTGCGTTAAAAAAATTACCTTCGAGGTAGTTGGCGCGGCCCAAAACAAGGTAGGCATCGCCGATGTATTTGCTTTGCTCCTTCATGTTGATCAGGTAATTGGCCTTAACGGTAGCCAGGTCCAGGTCCTTGTCAACTGTGGTGGTGGTGTGCGAAGTGGTATCCTGGTAAACGCTTAATATTTCGTTATAATTGTCCACAAAGGCGGTGGCATAGGCATCCTCTTTTTGGCGCAGTATCTCTTTGGCATTAAATAATATATTATAATGTGCAGTCAGGTTCTGCATGGTACGGTTAAAGCCGTTTTGTTTTTGAAAGGTGCAGCCCGTTGCAATAACGGCGATGACAAGCAATACAACGCAGTTCGGCTTTACAGAAGATTTATGGTTTTGCGTCAACTTATTTCGGGGATACAAATGCCTTGCTAATTTAATAACAAATAACGAATAGGATCAATAAATTTGTATATGGCCAAAGATGAACAAAAACCCGGTGACGACAATAATAAAGGTACGAATAACTACATGAAATTTACCGGTATGGGTTTCCAGATGATAGCGGTCATCGGGATATTTACTTATATCGGGTACAAAATTGATGATGCAAACCATCATACTGTAAAGTGGGCAACCGCCGCGCTTTCACTTACAGGGGTTTTTATATCTTTGTACCTTGTTATAAGGGCGATAAAGGATTAGTGCTGAGTCATTAGTCTTTAGTCGCAAGTCTAAATCAATTTTTTGTTGATCGTTAAACGATAAAATCCGTTCCGGCTAAATATCTATGAAAATATACCAGGCCCTGCTTTTTTATATTTGGTTTACCATTATAATTGCCATTGCGCCATACGCATTAAAGGCTTATGGGCACGGCGATCTGATCATACCCGACTTTTGGCTCGTCTTCGGTTTTCTTTCCGGCATTTCCCTCCTCGTCGTCGCCGGAATACTCATTGTGCGGCAAATGTACCCAACCATGTTTACCGAAGCGTTTATGGGTGCAACGGTTTTCAAAATCCTTGCCTGCATCATTTTTGTGCTGGTTTTTTTGTCGAAAAACAAGGTAGAAAAGTACGTTTTTGTGGGCGATTTTTTTTATGTATATTTCTTAAATACAGCCTTTGAAGTTTATATTTTGTTGCGTACCTTGCGGCACAAAATTTCAAGGTAGAAAACGTCATTTAGATGAATATTAGCGCGATTTTGCAATCAAAAGTTTTTATAAAATTTACAATTTGTGCCTTTTTTTTAACACTGGGCGCATTTCCGGTTAAGGTTTTTTCGCAGGAAGCAAAGGCTGAAAAGTTTGATGCAGGTAAAACCGCGATGGAGCATATCGCCGATAAGCACGAATGGCATTTATTTGGCGAAAAGGTTGTTATCCCGCTCCCCATTATCCTTTATACCGATAAAGGTCTTGAATTCTTCTCATCGGGTAATTTTAATCCGGAAGGCAACGTTTACAAAGGCAAATATTACAACTACAGCCTGGTAAAAGATAAGGTTAAAGTAGTTGACCAGGCGGGAAATGTTGATGATGCTGCCACAAAAAAAGTGTGGGACTTTTCCATCACTCAAAACGTTGCCGGTATGTGGCTTTCAGGCCTTGTTTTAATATTTGTATTTCTCAGTGCATCTTCCGGCTATAAAAAACGCGCAGGCAAAGCGCCGAAAGGCTTACAGTCGTTTGTAGAGCCTGTGATCCTTTTTATAAGGGACGATGTGGCCCGGCCCAATATCGGCTTAAAGTATGAGCGTTATATGCCGTTGCTGCTTACGGTCTTCTTCTTTATTTTGATCAATAACTTTTTCGGGATGATCCCGTTTTTCCCGGGTGGCTATAACCTTACCGGCAATATCGCGGTAACTTTTACATTGGCATTCGTCATCTTCCTGGTTATTAACCTGAATGCGAATAAATACTACTGGAAACACATTTTTTCGCCCAATCCATGGTGGTTATTCCCGATAATGATCCCTGTGGAAATTGTCGGTATATTTTCGAAGCCAATCGCGTTAATGATCCGTTTGTTCGCCAACATGCTGGCGGGCCACATTGTGATCATTAGCTTAATTTCGCTCATATTTATATTTAATACCCTGTGGATATCGCCTGTTTCGGTGGCTTTCGCGGTATTCATCGACGTGATTGAAGTGCTGGTGGTATTTTTGCAAGCCTATGTGTTTACCATACTATCGGCCCTGTTTATCGGCATGGCGGTTCAGGAACACCATGACAGCCACCAGGAAGTAATTTAAAAATTAATTATCTATATACACTTTAAATTAATAAACAATGACTAGTCAGTATGGCCCTATGGGTGCAGGTTTAGCCGCAATTGGCGCCGGTATCGGCATCGGCCAGATCGGTGGCAAAGCTGTTGAAGCTATTGCACGCCAGCCCGAAGCAATCTCAAAAATTCAAACTAACATGATCATCGCTGCAGCCCTTGTTGAAGGTGTTGCTTTGTTTGCCGTGGTAGTTGCCCTGCTGTAATTGCAGGTACGAGAAAGAAAACAGCCCGGAGCGGTTGGCCCCGGGCTTGTTTTAAAATTATGTTATAATGAATCAGCAATATAAAATAAGTGAAAAATAATGGACTTAGTAACTCCTAACCCGGGCTTAATTCTTTGGACTGCCGTATCGTTTTTGATATTGTTGTTTATTTTGGCAAAATACGCCTGGAAGCCCATATTGAAAGCTGTTTCCGACCGCGAAAATTCAATCGAATCGGCATTGTTGAAAGCGGATGCCGTCAGAGAAGAAATGGCCCGCCTGACTACCGAGAATGAGGCATTGCTGAAACAAGCCCGTGCCGAGCGCGATACCATACTGGCCGAAGCGACCAAGGTTAAAAATCAGATTATCTTCGAAGCAAAAGAAGCGGCGCAGAAGGAAGGCGCGCGCCAAATCGAGCTTGCCCGCCTGGAGATCAATAATCAAAAAGCCATTGCGGTGGCCGATGTAAAAAACCAGGTGGCGACGCTGTCAATCGAAATTGCCGAAAAGGTATTACGCAAGCAATTTGAAGATCAGAAAAGACAGGACGAACTGGTTAAAGAATTATTGAAGGAAGTGAAACTGAGCTAGATTTCAGATTTACGAATTACGATTTCAGATTTTGAACTTCGGATCAATTTTCAAGTCGTAAATCGTAAACCGTAAATCGTAAATTAATAAAATGTCAGAATTAACAGTAGCATCAAGGTACGCCAAATCACTTATCGACCTGGCAGCTGAGCAGAAGCTGGTGGAAAAGGTAAAGGATGATATGGACCTTTTTCACGATACGCTGAAAGCCAACCCGGAACTGAAAGCGGTGCTTGCAAACCCGATCGTATCTCACCAGAAAAAGACAAAAATTTTGGAAGAAGTTTTTGGCAAGCGGGTAAATAAGGTGACTATCGGTTTTTTTAAGCTGATGATTGACAAAGGCCGCGGCGAGGTGTTGTATTTTACGGCGCAGGAGTATGTCCATCTTTACGATGTCGCAAACAATATTATCGAAGCACGCGTGGTTTCGGCCACAGCGTTGTCGGCATCAAATAAAAATACACTGACTGCCGATATTGAGAAGGCGACCGGCGGAAAAGTGAAATTACAAACCAAAGTAGACCCATCCCTGATCGGGGGTTTTGTATTAACCGTTGGCGACAGGCAGGTAGACACCAGCATAGCTAACGACTTAAGGAAACTAAAAAAGGAATTTTCCCGCAGGGTGGTTTCAGCAAATTAAAATTAAAACGTTAAAATAAAATTTAAAAATGGTAGAGGTAAGACCCGACGAAGTATCAGCGATATTGCGCCAGCAGTTAGCCGGCTTCAAGTCAGAATCTGAATTAGAAGAAGTGGGTACCGTACTGCAGGTAGGCGACGGTATTGCACGCGTTTACGGATTAACGAAAGTACAATCAGGCGAGCTGGTTGAGTTTGGTACCGGGTTGCAGGGTATCGTGCTGAATCTTGAAGAAGATAACGTGGGCGTGGTATTGCTTGGTAAATCTGATGATATAAAGGAAGGCGATACCGTAAAACGCACCAACCGGATCGCGTCCATCAACGTTGGCGAAGGAATGCTTGGCCGTGTTGTTGATACTTTAGGAGCCCCGATCGACGGCAAAGGCGCCATAAAAGGCCAGACTTACGAAATGCCGCTTGAGCGTAAGGCGCCGGGTGTTATTTACCGCCAGCCGGTGACTGAGCCGCTGCAAACCGGTATAAAAGCGATCGATGCGATGATCCCGATCGGCCGCGGACAGCGTGAGCTGGTGATCGGCGACCGCCAGACCGGCAAAACCGCGGTTTGTATCGATACCATTATCAACCAAAAGGAATTTTATGATGCCGGCAAACCGGTTATCTGTATATATGTAGCTTGCGGCCAAAAAGCATCAACCGTTGCGAACATCGTTCGTACTTTGGACGAAAAAGGCGCTATGCCTTACACCATTGTTGTAGCTGCCAATGCTTCCGACTCTGCAACCATGCAGTTCTTTGCTCCATTTGCGGGCGCTGCTATCGGCGAGTATTTCCGCGATACCGGGCGCCCAGCGCTGATCATTTATGATGACTTGTCAAAACAAGCTGTTGCTTACCGCGAAGTATCATTGTTGCTACGTCGCCCACCGGGCCGTGAGGCTTATCCTGGTGACGTATTTTACCTGCACAGCCGCTTGCTGGAACGTGCCGCCAAGATCAGCCAGAACGACGCCATCGCACAAGCCATGAACGATTTGCCCGAATCGATCAGGGGCATCGTGAAAGGCGGTGGTTCATTAACCGCATTGCCGATCATCGAAACGCAAGCGGGCGACGTGTCGGCTTACATCCCAACCAATGTGATCTCGATCACCGACGGGCAGATATTTTTGGAATCGAACTTGTTTAACGCGGGTGTTCGCCCGGCTATCAACGTGGGTATCTCGGTATCGCGTGTAGGTGGTAACGCGCAGATCAAATCGATGAAGAAAGTTGCAGGTACCTTGAAGCTCGACCAGGCGCAATACCGCGAGCTGGAAGCTTTCTCGAAATTCGGATCAGACCTTGACGCTTCGACAAAAACCGTGTTAGACAAAGGGGCACGTAACGTGGAGATATTGAAACAAGGCCAGTATTCGCCGGTTACGGTTGAAAAGCAGGTAGCTATTATTTACCTGGGCACCAAAAACCTGATGCGTAATGTGCCGGTAAACAAAGTGAGAGAATTTGAAAGCGAATTTACCAGCCAGCTGGAAGCGCGCCACCCTGAAGTTTTGTCGGCCCTGAAAGCAGGCAAGCTCGACGACCAGATCACGGGGGTACTGGATACGATGGCGAAGGAAATGACAGGCAAATACTAAGTAATTAGTGGCAGTAGCAGTGGCAGTTTTGAGTGCTACTGCCACTGCCACTTGATACTCAAAAAGAAGAATGGCTAATTTAAAAGAAGTAAGAAACAGGATCAAGTCGGTAACCTCGACGCAGCAGATCACCAAGGCCATGAAAATGGTTTCGGCGGCGAAGCTGAAGCGCGCTACCAATGCGATAGTTCAATTACGGCCTTATGCCAATAAGCTGAAGGAACTGCTGGCTAATTTGTCGGCAAGCCTTGAGGACGGTTCGTCGCCATTTTTGGTTGCGCGCGAGCCGAAAAAGGTTTTGGTGATTGTGGTAACATCAAACCGCGGCCTCGCCGGCGCGTTTAACGCTAATGCCATAAAAACCGCTAATAACCTGATCGCCGAAAAATATGGCGAGCAATTGCGGGCGGGAAATGTATCCATCGTTGCCATAGGTAAAAAAAGCCAGGAATATTACGAACGGCGTAAGTACAACGTAATTGGTAATAATAACGACCTGTACCTGGACCTGAATTTTGAAAATGCCTCGAAAATTACCGAAAGCATTATGCAGGGCTTTTTAAAAGGTGATTATGACCGCGTAGAGTTGGTTTATAACCAGTTTAAAAATGCGGCCGTGCAGATTTTGGTGGCTGAACAATTGATCCCTGTCCCGAAGCCGGAGATTAAAAAAGAAGTAGTTAAAACAGAACCAAAGGGCATGCTGATCGACTATATCTTGGAGCCATCCAAGGAAAAGATAGTTGAGGAGCTGATTCCTAAAAACATAAAAATACAATTGTATAAGGCTGTTTTGGATTCGAACGCTTCCGAGCATGGCGCCCGGATGACGGCGATGGATAAGGCTACTGATAATGCAGGGGAATTGCTGAAGGCGTTGAAGCTTTCGTATAACCAGGCCCGCCAGGCTGCCATTACAACCGAACTTACCGAGATTGTGAGCGGTGCCGCAGCGCTGTCTGCAGAATAGTTTGAGTCGTTGATTGAGTTGATGGGATTAATTTGTTTGATTGCTGTCAGCGCAGAAAAGTTCAGGTACCGGGCTTCACATTAGTGGGGCCTTTTTATTTAGCGGACTACGATGATTTTTTTGATTAAGCATTTTGAGCCGCTGACCGGTTTGCTCAAACCCGAATCGGAGAAATCAATTTTTAACGATAAAAAATATTATTTTCAGGCATGAAAAAACTCTTTCCCATTGTTTTGCTATTGATGGCACAGGTTGTTGCCGCGCAGGTAAAAGTAATTCATTTAAAAAAAACAGAAATTGCTAAAGACATGAAATATAAGGGCGAGTTTAAGGACGCCGTGCAATATGCTGATAACGAAGGTACGCATACCGTCATCATCACCGAAGCCATGACCGCCAGCCCGGCCGACGATAACGAAAGCGTTTATACCGGCTACCTGCATGCATTCAGCTTTTTGAAAACAGGGAATACCGTTGTTCAGTCGTGGCAAATGAACGATATGGCCGGCCCCTGCGGGGCCGACCAGGATACGAAATTCCGTTCAGGCAGTCTTGACGTAACCGATCTTGATCAGAACGGCATTTGCGAGGTTTGGCTGATATATCATGTCTCGTGCAGGGACTACCAATCTCCCAGCCCCATGAAAGTAATTATGCATGAGGGCATCAAAAAGTTCGCCATGCGCGGTACAGCCAAGCTAAAGCTAAAAAGTGCGACACCCCAATACATGGGCGGAAATTACACTTTTGACGATGCATTTAACGGTGCGCCCGAATTGTTCAGAACCTATGCCAGGCAGCTTTGGGCAAAAAATTTAAATGAGGTGGCAGACTATTAAAAACGATGGCTATTACTTCTTTAAGGCACCGGAAATCAAACCCGGCCCGCTAATCGTCATAATCCATTCACACGAAAAACTTCAGCGGCTTCGCTTTGTTATTTGGATATGACAAAGCCAGCAAATTCTAAGAAAAAACCTTCACCCGCAGATACGCCTACCCACAGGCCGCATGATACCGGCGGCAAAGCCAAAAAAAGAAGCGAAGACAAAACGTATAACGCCGATAAACCTCATGGCGGCGATATTGCTAAACGCTGGGAGAATGAGGAACAGCCGGTGCATTCGGCGGATAGGAAGGGGTGAAAATCCAACCCAGAATGTCATCTCGACCGCAGGGAGAGATCTTAAACGCTTCGCAATCAGGTCATGCCAGGCGTTACCCCATCGCTTATATAAGATTTCTCCTCGTACCTCGTCGAAATGACGGTATTCTTTTATTTGAGCAACGTAAAGACTTTTTCATCGTCATTTAGTAGCTTTATTCCATCTCAAGTTAGTTCATGAAACATTTTTTTACACTCTTGCTGACTGCCGCGGCGGTGGCCACTTCCGCACAAACATTGCCAGCCAATTTACAAACAAGCATCGATTCACTTTTTAGGGATTATACCATACCCGGTAGCCCGGGCGTGGCCGTATTGATTGTGAAGGATGGTAAGATCGCCTTTGAAAAGGGCTACGGCCTGGCAAACCTGGAGTACGGTATACCGATAACGCCGACTTCGGTGTTTGATATTGCGTCGGTTTCCAAACAGTTTACGGGATACGCCATTTCAACATTGATACAGCAGGGTAAGATATCGCCGGCTGATGATATACACAAGTACTTACCTAACCTGCCTGATTTCGGTAAAAAGATCACCATACATAATTTGATCCATCACACCAGCGGTTTGCGGGACTGGCCGGAAGGGCTCCACGCCGCCGGCTGGCGCTGGGACGAATCATTTAATTATGACGACATTATGCGCATGGTGAGCAAGCAGCATGATCTGGATTTTGAGCCGGGATCGAAATATCAATATTCAAATACGGGATATAATTTGCTGGCGGCCATCGTGGCGAAAGTGAGCGGCAAATCGTTCCCGCAATGGGCGGCTGACAACATTTTTAAACCGTTGGATATGCTAACCACGATGGTTAACGACGATTACACGAAAGTTATCCCGCAGCTGGCGACATCCTATTACCAGGATGGGAATGAATATCATAAAGCGACCGACCAACTTACTGCCTTTGGTTCCAGCTCGATCTATACAACCGTGGAAGACCTGTCAAAATGGGTGATCCGGTTTCAGCGGGGGTTGGCCGATAAGGACCCGGTGTATTTGCGAATGATACAAACCGACACCCTTAACGATGGTAAACCCAATAACTACGCATACGGGTTACTGGTAGATAACCATATCGGCGCCAGGGAAATTTCGCACGATGGCGGCTGGGCGGCTTATGCCACCAATATTTCTAATTTCCCCGATCAAAAGGTGGGTATTATATTGCTGAGCAATTCGGGTAATTTTAATGCCGATGGCGAATCCGACGCGGTTGCGCGGCTGCTGCTCAATCTTAAAGCCAGTGCGGGCAGAAAGGTCGAAGACCTGAGCAAACTGCCAACGGTTAAAGTTGACAGCAATATCCTTAAAAAATATGCGGGCACTTACCAGCTCGGCCCTGGTTGGTTGGTAACATTTACCATCGAAAACGGCCAGATGATGACGCAGGCAACAGGCGAAGATAAATTTCCCACGGACTTAAAGTCCGACACGGCGCTTTGGGTACCCGCTTATCATTCGTCGGTTAAATTTGTGCAGATCACCGATAAAGCCAACGCGATTGTTTATCATGGCAAAGTATCAAAAAGAGTAACACCGATTAAAGTCGACCCATCGCAGCTTGGCCAGTTTGTGGGTTCGTATTACAGTAACGAGTTGGAGGCGACTTACCGGGTCACGCTGGAGAATGGCCGGCTGATGGGCCACCACATGCGGCTCGGCGACTTCAACCTAAGTCCGGATATGATCGCTGTCGATACCTTTGGCAGCGCAGCCGGCGGTAGTATGGCCTTTTACAGGGATGAGCAAAATAAGGTAATTGGTTTTAAATTATCGGGTGGGAGGATAAGGAATATAATTTTCGAGAGGATGTCTGAACCTTGATTCGCCTGATTTTGGGATTGAAGGATTGGGGGCGACAAGCAGTGCAGCAAAAAATCATGACTATCCTTAAATCAGGCGAATCAAGGTTCAGACAAATTATGACTTAACAATCCCCGCTGAATTAAACTGCAGATCATACAATTTACGGTAATACCCGCCTTCGATACGGAGCAATTCCTGGTGGGTGCCCGTTTCTTTTATCTCACCATGATCGAGCACGATGATCTTATCCGCATTTTGGATAGTGGATAAGCGGTGGGCGATCACGATGGCTGTACGGCCCTGCATCAGCTTGCTGATGGCATTTTGGATGAGGTGCTCGGTTTCCGTGTCAACCGACGAGGTGGCTTCGTCTAATATAAGGACGCTGGGGTTATAAACCAAAGCCCGGATAAACGAGATCAGCTGCGCCTGGCCTGCCGACAGCGTGGAGCCCCGCTCCATTACGTTGTACTGGTAACCGCCCGGCAACCGCTGGATAAACTCGTGCGCGCCAACGTCTTTTGCTGCCGCGATCACTTGCTCAATCGTAATGTCCGTGTTATTCAGGGTGATGTTGTTGGCTATGGTATCGGTAAATAAAAACACATCCTGTATTACGGTGGCAATGTGCGACCGCAGGTAGCTTACTTCATAATCGCGTATGTCGATGCCATCGATGGTCACGCTTCCTTTACCGATCTCGTAAAAGCGGTTTAAAATATTGATGGTAGACGATTTGCCTGCCCCGGTTGCCCCAACCAAAGCCAGTGTTTTTCCAGGACTAAGGTGAAAGCTAATGTCTTTTAACACCCAATTCTCGTCGTTATAGGCAAACCACACATTTTTAAAGTCGATCTCGCCGTTTAATTTTCCGGGTTTCAGCGTGCCCTCGTCTACCGCAACTTCGTCGGTATCCAGCACTTTGAATATCCTGTCAGCGCCAACCATGCCCATTTGCAGCGTATTGAACTTATCCGCCAGCTGGCGTATGGGGCGGAAGAGCATGTTGAGCAACGCTATAAATGCGGTAAGCACCCCGGCAGTGATGGGTTTATGATGTGCCGAAAGCGCTGCAAATTCTCCATCCGATAAAATGCGCTTGCAACCATACCAAACCAATAAACCCATACAAACAGCAAACAATATTTCCACAACCGGAAAGAAGATAGAATAATACCAGTTGGAACGGATATTGGCATCGCGGTATTTGGTGTTTACCGCTTTGAATTTGCCCATCTCCTGGTCCTCGCGCGAGAAATACTGGATGATGCTGATACCTGAAATATGTTCGGCCAAAAAAGTATTTAAATGTGCTACCTGTGTGCGTACTTCCTGGAACGAAGATTTAATGGCTTCCTTAAATATATAGGTCGAGAACAGCAGCAGCGGCATGGGGATCAGCGTAATGAGCGCCAATTTCCAATCCACATACAACATATAACCGATCACGGCGACTACCAGCAGCATATCGCCCATGATGGAAATTAGTCCTTCTGAAAATATGTCGGCGATGGTCTCCAGGTCGGACACGGTGCGGGTGATCAGCACGCCAATCGGTGTACGGTCGAAATATTTGAGGCGCAGGCTGGTGATGTGATTAAATATGTCGACGCGCAGGTCGCGGATAACGGATTCGCCCAGCCAATTGGTGATAAAGGTTTGATAATATTGTGCTATGGTTTGAATGATGAGCTGGGCAAACATCAGTTCAACCATAAACAGCAGGCCGTCATAATCGTCCTTCAGGATATAATTATCCAGCGTTTTTTGGATAAGGATAGGCTGTACGATAGCGTTGGCCGCCAAAAAAATAGTCAGGAAAACAGCGGTGATAAATGTGCCGCGAAAAGGTTTTACATAGTGCATCACCCTACCCAGCAGTTTCCAATCCAGCGCTTTACCGGTTACACCCCCCCCGCCCCCTGAAGGGGGAGCTTTTGAAGTGGTATTATTACTGTTATCGCTCACGTTTGGTTCAAAGATACCGTAAAATGAAAAATGCTGCAAAGAAATGAACCGCATAAATCCCCCCTTAGGGGGTTAGGGGGTATTTCACTTTCGTCAGATATAAGCCGCAGGCCGGCACCGATGTACCTGCGTTACTACGGTTTTTGCTTTCGATAATTTCGCGCACATGGTTAGGCTCAATCTCTTTCCTGCCAACCATCATCAGCGTGCCGACGATTGCACGTACCATGTTGCGTAAAAAGCGGTCGGCGGAGATGCGGAAGACAATGCCGTTTTCGGTCTCGAACCACTCGGCGGCGCTTATTTTGCAATTATTGGTTTTAACCTGCGTGTTTGATTTAGAAAAACAGCTGAAATCGCTGTACTCCGTTATGATTGTGGCGGCCTGGTTCATCAGGTCAATATCCGGCTTGTCCCTAAGCTCCCAGGAATAGCCTTTTTTAAATGGATCTTTGTTAAAATGAACGTGGTATTCATAAGTACGCAGCTTCGCATCAAACCGGGCGTGCGCATCCGCAGCAACGGGATAAATAGATTTAACTGCGATGTCATCGGGGAGTATGGCGTTTAAACTTCTGACAACCTTCTCCTTTTCGTCCATCGTCCATAGTCCGTGGTCTGTGTACCTTTCCATATCAAAATGTGCAAAGAACTGTTTGGCATGTACGCCGGTATCGGTGCGTCCGCAGCCGGTGGCATCGATGGGTTGCCGGAGGATAATAGAAAGGCGATCGTTCAATATCTCCTGCACGCTAACGGCATTTTTTTGTATTTGCCAGCCATGGTAATTGGCGCCGTTGTAGGAGAGTTCAATAAAGTAGCGTTGCTTGCCAGTCACGAAGCAAAGGTAAGGATTAGTTGTAACGAGTTGTAAGGGTTATAACGAGTTGTAAAGGTTGTAACGAATTGTAAAGCTTGTAATAAGTTGTAACGGTTGCCTCGCGCTGGTTCTTAACCTTTCCAACCACTACAACTTATTACAACCCTTACAACTTCAATTAATATACTCCTTATAGATCGCCTCAAATAAAATGCGGTTCTCTACAGCAAGGTCGAAGGGTTGATCAAGGAATGAGTTGCTGTAACCGATGGCTTTGGCAAGGTTTTTTAACACTTTAAAATAGGTGATCTCGATGCCTTCTATCTGCTGCAGGTAAAAAAGAATCAGCACATCCTTTTCCAACGGTGAGCGGCCACCGCGAATAGCCGTGAGGTAAGCCTCCAGCGTAGTAGCTTTAATGCTTAGTGTATTTGTTTTTGAAGGCTCAGCTGCTATCGTTTTATAAATCTCGTCCAGGGAATTTAACTGGCTTTCGGTATCATCCATAAGCTCTTTTATAGCCTGCTTTAACACATTTAACGTGGCAATACTTTCAGCCTCGTTAAAAAAATCTAACAAGTGCCGCTTCCCGTAGTAGATATAATTCAAATGCTCAAGGAAGGTTTTTTTAAGCAGTTTATCATCTATCTGCACATCCTTAGGTTGTAACGAGGACAATGTATCGCTCATGGTTTCGCTATTAGGGGTTGTTTCGGCTATAAATATAAAAACTACAGGTCAAAGATATATATTTTTACACCCACAAATCGGGTTCGATATTAACCTGAAACAAATTATATCTTTGCTATCCATAATATAACAATATGTTACAACGCATACAAAGCATTTACTTGTTGTTGGCTTCATTAGCCATGTACGCCCTGTTTCTCTTCCCGCTGGTGCACAATGTACAGGTCGACGGGAAATGGCTTACCATCATGGTTACCGGCGTTTTCCAGGACGTGAACGGCGTGATGACGCATACCCAATTCTTTCCGGCACTTACCGGGGCCACAGCAGTTATCGGGTTGATCCCACTGATCATTATCTTCCTTTATAAAAACCGCAAACAGCAGGTAGCACTTTGTTATAGTACCATGCTGGTGGTAGTGGGCCTTACGTTTTGGATGGCCCAGAGCGTAAAGCCAATTATGGGCGGGGCGCAGATAGACACGCATAACTGGGGCATCGGCTTGCTGCTGTCGTCCATCAGCATGATATTTTTGGTGATGGCTATACGCGGCATACAGCGCGACGAGAAGCTGGTGAAATCGGCGGACCGGCTGCGATAGGTACGCCGCCCGCGATTTTGAAATGCCCGGCGACTATACGTGGTCTTCCGATAAAATTTTCCGTATGTGAAACTGTACGAAGGCGTCCATCGAGTCGGTCCTTTTGCCGTTATCAGTAAAATTAAGCGGCTTAATCAGATAACCCGAAATGCCCAGCGCCAGCATTGCGGCGCGGTCGCTTTCCTGCCCGGAGGTCGTCATTACAAATACTTTGATATGGCCGAGCATTTTGTCGCTGCGCAATATTTTTAAAAACCCGATGCCATTCATTTTTGGCATATTAATATCAAGCAAAATCAGACCCGGCAGGGGCCGCAGCGGTGCGTGGCCGTTTGTGCCGCGCAACATATCCAGGGCCTCAACACCATTATAGGCCGTGAATAGCTCATAGTCGGCATTCAACTTATTCAGCGAACGCTTTACACTGATCACGTCCAGTTCATCATCCTCAACCAAAAGTATTCTGCCGTTGTATTCCATATTTAATTTTTAGGCCATGTAAAAATAAAACTCGCGCCCGCTCCTTTTGATGATGCCACCTTTATTGAACAGTGTTTATCGTCAACGATCTTTTTGACAATAGCCAGCCCAATACCTGTGCTTTCCTTATCATCCCTCTCGCGCAGTGTTTGAAAGATTTCGAATATTATTTGATGGTATTGTTCTTCAATACCGGGCCCGTTATCAGTAACGGAAAATTCATATACTAACGTATGTTCGATGCATGAAATGTTTATCCGGGGGTTTACCGGCGAAGCATACCTGACCGCATTGCTGATCAGGTTGCTAAAAACCTGCTGCAGCAAAAGTTTTTCGGTGCGCAGGCGCGGCAAGTTATGCAGCTCCAGCTTAAACTCCCCGGGTACAATAACCTCGGCAATTTCTTCCACTACGGCTTTAACATCCGTCTCTTCAGGCGGCGGTTTTTCACTGCTCACCCGTGCATAATCCAGCAAACCGTCGATAAGGTTTTCCATTCTGCGCATCCTTTCGGGTATGATGTTAAGATATCCACGCATTTTTGGCGACATTTCGCCCTCCAGGTCCTCTTCAATCCATTGCAGCACATTGTATATGCCGCGTACCGGCGCCTTTAAGTCGTGCGATACCACATAGGCAAACTGGTTTAGCTCATCATTCTTTTTTTGCAGATCCTTAATATTTCGGCTCAGCTTGGCCGACATGGTATTAAGCGAGACCGACAGGCTGCTCAACTCGTCTTTTTTATCGTCCTTCACCTGTGTAAAATCTCCGTTCGATATGTTTTCAGCCAGGATAACCATTGAATCTATACGGCGCGAAATCCTTTTGACAAGATAAACAGCTATCCCCGACCCCGCAAGGATCATTACTGCGCTAAACAGGATGGAAAAGTGCTTGGTTTGCGTTATGGAGTCGGCAAGCGCCGAACGACGGAGGTTACGCACTTCATATTCGTGCTGGTTAAAAGCCCTGAAAATACTGTCGATCTGTTCGTTATAGCTGCTGCCTTTGCTTCGTTTAAAGTAACTGGCAAAAAGTGCCTGGTAGTTTGCATTGAACGATGTGCTTGCGACTGATTTTTGTTTGGCAGCAATAATGCGGCCGGCATCAATTAACCAAAGATGATGCAAAGCCTGAATTGAATCGAGCTTGCGGCGCTGGGACGACTGGACATCCAAAAGCTGGTTTTGCTGGCTGATAATAAAGGGAATGGTTTTTAAACAGGCGTTGTATTTTGAAAGGAAACGCGCATCGTTTTTAAGCAAATACCCGCGAAGGGCGTTTTGCATATCGGTAATGCCTTTATTCAGGCTGTTTGAATTGCGGATAACCAATTCCGAGTTGTTTAAAAAACTGGTACTTTGGTTAACTTTAAGCGTGAGCGAATAATTGACCGATGAATCGAGCAGGTCAATGCAAATAGCAAATAAAAAACCAAGTGATATTTGGGTTGACAGTCTCATTTCATCCGGTAAGGATGTGTGCAAACTTTGATAAACAAATTACTGAGCTGAAAGTTTTAAAAAGCCGCCGAAATTTTTACTTTTTCTACTCAAATCTCCCAAACTTCTCAATTTTCCGGAATGGCTGCGCGAAGAAATCGCCGACTACCTGGTTAAACTGGTCTTTTTTAAAGATAGGCGTGGAATGTCCTGAATTGGGGATGATCCACAAGTAGCTATTCACTATATTATGGGCGATAAGCATGGTGTGCTCGGGTTTCAGCACGTCATGGTCGCCGCCGATGACCAGGGTAGGGCAGGTGATGGTGTGCAGCTGCGCGATGGAGATATGGGGCTCGAACGATAGCAAACGGTACAACTTTGCCTCCGTTTTCAGTTCGGCTGAAGGGTTTTTGGTCTTTTTAAGCGAATCCTGGACGGTTTTATTGGCGTTCATGGCCCATTGATATACCCAGGGATCCACCGCTGACGTATCGGGCGTTAAATTTGCGCCGGTGATGGCCAGCTTTTTAACTTTGTCGGGGTGGCGGATGGCCAGCAGCAAGCCATTGATCCCGCCGTCGCTCCAGCCGATTACGTAGCACGATTTTAAATTTAGTTTATCCAGCAATCCGTTCAGGTCGTCGGCCATCATTTCGTAGCTGAGCGAGTCGGACGGATCGAGGGATTTCCCCTGCGCACGGCTATCGGCAATGATCACCTGGTAATTTTTGGCGAAATAGGGAATCTGGTATACAAAGTTATTGATGGAACCGCCATTGCCGTGGATGATCAACAGGGGTTCGCCCTTACCATAGGTTTCGTAATACATTTTAAAGCCGCGGATATCGGCGTATTTGCCTATAGCTGGGTTGCGGCCATACATCGTGGTGTCAAAGGGGTGTTGGTTTTGAGCGGTGGCCAGTTTGATGCAGGCGGTTAGCAGCAACAGCATTGTGAGTTTTAGTTTCATTGGGTTGGTTGTTTGAGGTACCAATATAGGAAATGTTTGGAGATTGTGGGCTGTTTGTGTGTTTCGGCTCCGGGTGGATTGCTTTACTAGTTCAACAAAGCATTTGTGTAAGCTATTACAGTACCCCGCTCAATTGCCGCGGGGCTGTTACTTTTTTCTTGATAAAAAAGTAACCAAAAAATCAAGTCAGCAGGAATGCTTCTTTGCCGCACGAGGCCTTTCACGCACAAACCAGGAAAAACCTTGCGCTGCAATCTTTTTACCCCACTGCGTTCGCGCTAAGGCCACAGCTCAATAAAAAGTTGCTATGCGCTGCCCGGCGCACATAGCCTGCCGGTTTTTCCTGGTTTCGCCCGAAGCTGTCCTGCTGACGGAGAAGCTTCAGGTTGACTTCTTTGTTTGGGTAAATTGCTATTATTATGGCCTCTTTAGCCCATATTTTTCACGCGTTTCGCGAATTATATCGCGGGCAGGTCTACCTAAACCGGCTTCTGCCTCTGCGAGGCCTTGTAAAATTCGAGCTTTCAGGTGTTCAGGGAGGCTGTCCCAGCTTTCTTCACTATTGCGATTTAAGTAATCAATAAACAAGTCATAGAATTCCTGAAGTTGGTGACTGCTTGCCTCATTTATCCATTCGTGAAGCTCGAATTTAATAAACGCATCGTCCATGTTATCTCTGGGTGATTACTCAAATTTACAAAATATTTATTTGTTCTGTGGAAAGTCATCATGGTAATCCGTTAATCCTACAAATCAGGGCTTAGACAAAAGCGTTAGCGATAGTAGCGGATACCGGCCAACGCGCGTAAGGCCTGAGGGCGTATGAGCGGATAGCGCGGCCGCAGGCAACGCCCCAAATTTGATGCTAATAAACTAATCAAACTTTATCAATATTAAATCTCATCCCTGAAAAACCACTAAAAGCACCTTCAAACCGTCCCCAAATTGTCATATTCACAATAAGCGGAACCGGTATTTGAATTGCCACAAATAAACCGTACCTTTGCGCCCGATTTGGCGATGTTGCCAGGTTTGTTATTTTATTTCATGAACAACCCATTTATTGAACTGGGGATCCGTCATGATATTGTTAATGCCATCACTGAGTTAGGGTTTGAAACCCCTACTCCAATCCAGGAACAGTCAATCCCGGTATTGCTTACAGGCAGCAACGATTTTGTCGGATTAGCCCAAACCGGGACCGGTAAAACTGCTGCTTTTGGCTTACCATTATTGGAGCTGCTGGATTTCGAAAAGAACTACCCACAGGCGCTTATTTTGTGCCCTACCCGCGAACTTTGTATACAGATTACGAAGGACATTACTAACTACGCCAAAAACATGGCGCAGGTTAACGTTGTTGCCGTTTATGGCGGCGCCAGCATTATGGACCAGCTGCGCCAGATCAAACGCGGCGTGCAAATTGTTGTGGCCACCCCCGGCCGTATGCTGGATATTATCAACCGTAAAGCAATTGATTTTTCGGCCGTTAAGTATGTAGTATTGGATGAAGCTGATGAAATGTTGAACATGGGTTTCCAGGAAGACATTGACAGTATCCTATCCACTACACCTACGGATAAAAAAACCTGGCTGTTTTCGGCCACTATGCCATCAGAGGTTCGCAGGATCGCGAAAAAATATATGACCGATCCCCATGAACTGACCATGGGCGCCAAGAATACCGGCAACGAGAATATCGAGCACGAATACTACGTGGTGCGTGCCCGCGACAAGTATGCCGCATTTAAACGCATCGTTGATTTTAACCCGGATATTTTTGGCATCGTTTTTTGCCGTACCAAGATAGAAACACAGGAAATTGCCGAGGCTTTGATAAAAGACGGCTATAATGCCGACTCGCTGCATGGCGACTTGAGCCAGCAGCAGCGCGACAAAGTGATGAAACGTTACCGCGAGCGTAACCTGCAGCTGCTTATTGCCACTGACGTTGCCGCACGCGGTATTGACGTGAACGACGTTACGCACGTAATTAACTACTCATTGCCTGATGAGATCGAGAATTACACCCACCGCAGCGGCCGTACGGCACGTGCGGGTAAAACCGGTGTATCCATCTCTATCATCAACGGAAAGGAACTGGGTAAAATACGCCAGATTGAGCGGACGCTTGGCAAAAAGTTTGTTAAAATGGAGATCCCCGGCGGCTTTGACGTTGTGGAGAAACAATTGTTTGCCCTGGTGCACAAAGTACATAATGTTGAGGTGAACGAGGAGCAGATAGAACAATACCTGCCGCGTATTATGGATGAGTTTAAGGACTTGACGAAAGAAGAGATCATTAAACGTTTCGCCTCGCTGGAGTTTAATTTGATCCTTGATTATTACCAAAACGCGCCCGACCTGAATGCGCACGCTGAAGAAGGCCGCAGCATGGAGCGCAGCACCGACCGCTCGCTTTTCCGCAACGGCGGCAAATCGGAATATACCCGGTTGTTTATCAACTTAGGTTCGGTTGATGATTTTACCCGCGGCGAGCTGCTGGGTTTTATCTGCAACAACAGCAAGATCAGCGGCCGCAATGTTGGCAAGATAGACGTTAAAGGCGTTTACAGCTTTTTTGAAGTGATGCACGACGACGTGGACAAAGTGACCAATGGATTTAAGGGCATCGACTTTAAAGGTCGCCCGGTACGCATTGAACCGGCCGGCGAAGGTGAAAGCCGTACCGGTGGTGGTAGCAGCGGCGGCGGTTACCCCAAACGCGACGGCGGCTACCGTGGCGGCGAGCGCAACGGCAGCGGAGACAGGCGCCCGAACGGATATGCAGGCAACCGCAACGGCGGCGAACGCAATGGCAGCCCCGAACGCAGCTACAGCGGCGGCGGTGGTTTCCGCGATTTTTCAGGCAAAACCCGCGAAGACCGTGGCGAACGCCGCAGAAGATTTTAGCAGTTTAGTTTAGTTTTCATAATATAGTTTAGTTTAGTTTGGTAACCCTCATCCGCGCAGCGGATGGGGGTTTTTTGATTTGGGGGGAAATAAGTTTAATTTGTATGCTAAAGTTATTGCTATAAAGTATAAAAATCCAGAAATATTAATTGATACCTGATGCCTAAAAAATGGGTAGGAGACACCAGATGGTCAGCACAATTAGGACAATGATATGATTGGTCATATATTTATAAAATAAATATTTAAAATGAAGTGATATGAAAGACACATATGTAAGCGATGATACTGAAAATGAAGAAATTGATTTTCGCTATGAAATCACAAGCTATGGCGCTGATTACCCTGTGGATTCGATAATTAAAAGGATTAAGGATAATGTTATTTACGTACCGAAATTTCAAAGGAAATATGTTTGGAACATTGCACAGGCGTCAAAATTCATTGAATCTTTGATTTTAGGCCTTCCCGTTCCCGGCGTATTTTTATCAAGGGAGAATAAAACTGGACGGTTGCTTATCGTAGACGGTCAACAACGATTAATGTCCTTGTATCATTTTTACAATGGAATTTTCAAAAAAAAGGAATTTATATTGTCAGGCCTCCAATCAAATTTAAACGGTGAAACTTATAAATCGCTTGATACTTCGGATCGAAATAGATTGGATGATTCAATTATACATGCGACAATTGTTAGGCAGGACGAACCAGATGACGAAGAAAGTAGTATCTATCTAATCTTTGAGCGATTGAATACAGGCGGCAAACCGCTTGCAGCTCAAGAGATAAGAGCTTGCATATATTACGGAGATTTTAATGACTTATTAGATGAGTTGAAGGATAACAAAGACTGGCGAAAAATTTTCGGTAATGAAAACGAACGATTAAAGGAACAGGAATTATTGTTAAGATTTTTTGCATTGTATTATAATAAGGGAAATTACGCGAAACCTTTAAAAGGTTTTCTTAATAAATTCATGGCTTCAAATAGAAATCTCGAGAAATATTCAAAAAAGGCACTTACGACATTATTTAATGAGACCATCAAACACTTTGCTGATGAATTTTCAAACAAGGCGTTTAGAATGGAAAGAGCATTTAATGCTGCAATATTTGATTCAATGATGGTAGGTTTAGCTGAAAGAATGAAAAAAGGGAAACCTAGTTCTGCAAAATTTAAAGAAGCCTATCAAAACTTGCTAGATGATGAGGAATATATCGCCAATATTAAAGCGGGTACGTCTGACCTGAAGAATATCGAAGACCGCATAAAAAGCGCGATTGCTGCTTTTTCAAAAATTTGACTTATGAGATTGAGTATTATAGAAGCTCAAGAGAAAAAGCTTGATTCTTTATTAGATCAAATAAAAAAAATGAAAGATGATGATGAGTTAAAAGCTCATCTATCTAGATATTTCTGTGTTAGAATTTCAGGATATTTAGAGAATGTTGTAAAGTTATTGGTGAATAATTTCTGTGAAGGGAGTTCACCCGAGCCAATCAAAAATTATGTAGATAGAGACCTTAGAAATTTGACTAATCTGTCTGAAGAAAAACTTCTTAAATTTCTAAAAAAGTTTAGCGAAGAATGGGAATATAGTGTTTCATCTATGCTTACAGAGATTCATCGTTCGTCTTTGAACTCTATTATTTCAAACAGAAATAATATTGCGCACGGTCAACCTGACAGTATTAGTCCAAAGATAATAGAAACTTATTATAATGATTTAAAGGAAGTGGTGAATGTTTTAAAATCTGTGATTAAAAAGAAATCTTGGAAAAGTTAATTTTATTAATTGAGTCAGATCAAGAGATATCAAGAATCGTCTTTGTCATAAGTTAAACATTCTTAAAGCTTTTAATAAAGAAGTTTCCGATTTTGCACTTTTGTTGAGTTCATTTGGCTCTTCAAATAGAGGTAGGATTTGAGGTTTTTCAAAGTCACATTGTTTTATCATCTTGTCAGCTAATTCGACCGCTGAAATGTTAGAGTATATTGAAGCTATTAAAAACTGATCGGCTCTTTTTCTTTTTTCCGCTTTCGATCGCTTGTAATCATCACAACTTTTTAGGTATAGATGCAATAATCTGTAAAAAACAATTATTGACGCCACTGCAGCGGAATATATAATCGATTTCTCTGCTCTTAAACAAACTGCAAAGAGTTCTAATGATATCATTATTATAGTCGAAAGTATGGTCGCCCACATCAGAAACGACATTCTATTTCGTAAAAATTCAACTTCATCCTGATCGTCTTTTAAAAATGGTTCAAATGCAAATGTGACACCCTTTTTTTCATTAGCATTGAAATACTTTTCCCCGAAAAGTACACTTTCAGACATATTTTTTTTCATTTTAGGTCTGTTTAGAAATCCATAACACTATAACAACATATCTCGAATTCAAATAGCGTGGAAAAACTTCATTTATATTTATTAATATACGTATAAAGTAAGTAACTGTTGCGTGCGGTTCAAATGGTATAAATTTACTACGATTACAAATTGCAAAAAGTTTATTTGTACTTATAGTCAGAAAATTAAGGATGAATTTCTAGTAATTCATTTCATTTACTGACATAAGAATCCAATAATATAAATGTTTTTTTTGACTTTGCAAGATTTGCACAAACGGAAATTAAATCCTAAATCATATAATTATAACTAAAAATACAGATATAGGTTTAGGCTTAATGTATAAGTTATTCAAATATAATATATTGTTTAGAATTACAACTAAAAAGTCCTGTTTATTTGTGATCACCTTTCTGCATCAGTATAGTAACTGGCCTAACTTGCCATAGTCAAGCGCTTAACAACACGCAATTAGTCCAAAAAGCAGCAGCATTAGAAGTATGGGGGGCGCTATTAATTTCAACTTAAGCCGGGACAGACTTTAAGCCTGGATTCGTTTAGTACAGTATGGTTCTCGTTGGGAGGTAATTTTAATGTCTTGAATTTACAAATTGATTGAACTTCGCTTTTACAAACAAACATTTCTATCTACAAGTGCTCTTTTTATTACAAGATTCTCTTTAATTAGTTCTTTATCAATACTATCACACAAGGAAAGAACAATTGATATAGCATTATTAATTGTTTCAAAATTCGATGGTAATCTAGCGCCAACTTTGGTTTGGTGCAATTCACCAAACTCATCAACAAACAATTTGTCTACAATACCTCTATTATGAACATATAAGTGTCTCATTTGTAAATACATTAATGATTGCTTTTTAATATTCTCATCGAGTTTTATTTTAGTGTGGTTAAGGACTTTTTCCAGTAACAGGGTTGTGCTTCGTTCATTTTCTAGCCTTCGGAAAACTTTTAATACCATTAACTCAGAAATCTTGGAATAATCGCCGAGGTTGACTATTTCTGCGAATGTCAGTTTGTTGTCTTTGTTTTCGTCTGCTATTTTTTGAACGATTTTAATTGGTTCTTTTTTGTACATTTCTCCAAGAATATTTTTCATATACTCGGTAAAACAACTATACAATTCTATTATTGAATACTCTGCGTTTTTTGCCCGTGAATAGCTAATTATTCGTCCATTTGTTCTTGTTGGGTGATTGAGCTTATCATGCGTCACACTATTTTCACTCATCGCTAAATTGATGTTTGTTGAATTGGGTTTGTATCTACTCAAAAACTTCCCAGTCTTTGTCAGCGAGACATCAATCAGTTGCAAATGTTGTTGAATATATTGAATTCTACTTCTGAACTTTTGTAGCGCAGTAGTCTCCTTAAAATCCGGTTGTTTTTTTGCCATTGGACAAGTGATATAGGTAATTTATTTATTGTCCTGGAACGATTCCCGAGACGACTTCAGATGGCTGAAGGGTTTTTGGGTCTGTTAAATTTAGTCTTTTAACATTATAATCTAATTCCAGTTTGTATCGCTCCAGTAGCAATTCTTGTTCTCGTAATTTCGCATTATTAAACCATCGATATTCTAAACTGGAGAATAAAAGTCCTGCAATGACGAAAAGCACCGCGCCTGCATATATGTAAATATCTGAAGGATTTCCTTTTGTCGCAGCCGGAACCGAATTCTTAATCAGAATTAATGCGGAAATAGTTATACCAGATATCACTGCCGCTTTCTTTACTCCTTGCTTATATACAGTATCACCAATCTTAGTAAACAGGGTATCAAAAGTTTTGGTCATTTCATCGACTGACTTAAAAGACTTATTGTCAGATTTAGAGGTTGGAGAGTCCATAAATGAAGATTTGGTTTGGGAAAAGTAGGTAATATAAATTAAACTGTCAAGGTTTAATGTTGATAAAGAGTTATTTACGGGAGATTGCTTTTGCTGAGACATCTCGTTGCAAAATACAGAGGCGGCTTAACGCGCAGGGATTTCAAACGCAGCCTAATCGTCTGAACCATGATTTCTAGGATTTGAAGATTAGATGATCTTATTTCTTCATCCTAAAAATCCTTTAATACTACAAATCCTGGTTCAGACAATTGCCATATTGTGAAGAATTAAGTATTGCTTATGACGGACGACGACGATCCCATCAACAACCGCGAAAACTTTAAAGCCGGCATTTTTTATTACAACCCGGATGACGACCGGGTGCTTATCCGCCTGCCCGGAACGGTAAACCGTGTGTTTTCAACTACGCCCGGTGGCTTAATCTATTGCACTTTCTTCACTAAATAGGAATCAATAAAATATTTTACAGTAAAACGGTATTTATTGCTTCCCAGGTGCCCGTAACCGTTTGGGTCGGTATCGACAAGGGTGCCCATCACATCAATTACCAGGTATTCTTTCCAATAACGTTTATGTACTGCTTTTAAGTTGGCCATATCTTCCTTTTTAAGCACAACGGTATCGGGTATATTCAGTTCCGCATTGATATTAACACATTTACTTTCAGGTTGTAAACCCCAATATTCGTCTGTGCCGCTGTAAATAAAACGGGTATAAACAAATTGATTTTTGTGGGTCAGCAAGTCGCACGCATTTAGGTATTCGGGGTATTCCTCGCCAAAAACAGGCGGAGGGAAAAGAATGCGTTCCTTTTTTTGAGCGAGCACATTTCCGCAAAGAACTATTGCGATAAAGGTCAATAGAAGTTTCATTTATTGGTCGTTGTGTTTGTCTAAATTACAATTTTTAGAGTTTGTGATCACCCGAGTTTTCAAGTTAGAATCCTTTAATCAGGTAAACGGCGAAGCCTTCTTGAACGCCGCTGAAAAGCAATTAAAAAGTGAAAAATCAAGGTTCAGACGAAAGGACGGCTTTCCGAAAGTTGAAAAATTGTTGCCGAAACTGTAACTTTATAAAAAATACGGCGATGCTTCAAATAGACAGAATAACTTCCGACCCTGCCATCATGAACGGTAAGGCATGTATCAGAGGCATGCGCATCACCGTGTCGCTTGTACTCAACCTGGTTGCGAATGGGATGAGCAAAGCCGACATCCTTGCTGAATACCCTGCTTTGGAGGGCGAGGATATCGACCAGTGCCTGAATTATGCGGCATATCTGGCAGAAGAGGAGTTATATACCATCCAAAAAGTTTCCTGACTTGCGTTTTCTTTTAGACATGGGTATTGCACAAAGCGTGTCTCTATGGCTGAAAAGCCTTGGACATGATGCTGTGCACCTGAATGATGAAGGACTTTATAAATTACCGGACAATTTTATTCTTGAAAAAGCGGTAAGGGAAAGTAGGGTAATTTTGACTACCGATATGGATTTTGGTCAGTTACTTGCATTCAACAAATCAATCCAGGCATCTGTTATTCAATTCAGAACATCAAACTTTACCCCATCGGAGATTCGCAGAAAACTCGAACTGTTTTTTGAAGAATTTTCAGGTCACCCCCCAGCCGACTATTTCATTATCACCTTTGAAGACAACCAGATTCGCCACCGTAAATTGCCGATTTAATTAAATAAGATTCCAATGGATGTGGTTAGCTCAGCGCGAAGTGGTTCTAATGTGCCCCTTAGGTATGAACCAGGATTTGGAGGATTAAAAGATAAATGTGATTTTTTTAATTTTTCTTCCTAAAAATCCTTTAATCCTACAAATCCCAGTTCGGACAATTGCTATATTGTGAAGCATTAACTACCGCTTATGACAGACGATGACGATCCCATCAAAAACCGCGAAAACTTTAAAGGCGGTGTTTTTTATTATAACCCGGATGACGACCGCCTGATAGTGCGTGTGCCCGGCACGGTAAACCGGTATGTTTTCAACTACGCCCGGTGGCCGGTGTACCTGATTATCATCCCCGTGGCGGCGATGATTTGCTATGCCTTGTTTTTTTACAGGCGGTAGTGCGCCTGAACCTTGATCAAAGGATTAAAGGATTACCTGATTATTTCATCCTAAAATCTTCTAATCAAGCGCATCATGGTTCAGACAAATGGCGGGCAAATTGTCTGAACCTTGATTAAAGGATTAAAAGATTACCTGATTATATTATCCTGAAATTCTTTAATCAGGTAAATCGGTGGTTCAGACAAGCCAGCTGCAACACTTCGGCTAAGCCGTAGCCTTATAAAGAAAGTCATGCTTAAGTTAAAAAGAATGTCACCCCGGGTAAGTAATCGCCTTGACATGTCTTTCCGGATAAATAGATAACACCGGCAAACGGAATTTGGCGCATTCATTCCAGGAGTCAGCGCGGAACGCTCTTTGTGAAAAAAATTTTATTCGCAATTGTACACGGCTAAGAGGCGTTTTGAGGGCCGCGGGCAATGGTTTTGCCGGCTTTTGGGAAATGATGTGACACTGTTTTGTGACCTTTTAGCTGTAAGTGTTCAAAAAATCGTCGAAATCTGTCCAATTTTGACGATTTTTTATTTTTAATCGACTATAAATCAATCGATTTCGTCGCGGTTTATAGGGTGATCGTGTGTAAAACGTGAACACTTTTACACGGTATTTCGAGCCTCGTTTTAGAGCAAACAACGCAATAATTTTAAAAGCGATTGCCTGATGTCAGCCTTTTCCTTTAACCGCTCCCCCCTCAACTTCCGCTTATATCCCCACTCCCCGACTTGTTTTTATGCACGCTTTTAGGGTGGCCGCTATAACTCACATCACCGGAACCGGCAACCGAGGCGTCCACCCGGTCGCTGGCGTAGATCGAAGCATCGCCGGAGCCGGAAACATGCACGGTTGTGCTCATCGTGGTTAACCCGCGAGCGGAAAAATCGCCCGACCCTACAACGCTCACTGTTGAGTTATCGGCATGCCCGGCCAATTTCATATCGCCCGAGCCTGAAATATCACTATCGAGCGTTTTTGCGTCTATACGCCCGGTCATATCACCCGAGCCGCTTACTGCTAATCTCAGCGAGTTAGCGTGAAGACCCTCTTTAAAATAGGCATCCCCCGAGCCGGTAACCGTTACGGCATTAACCTCCTTTATAGCCACATACACCCGTACTTTGGCATGATGGCCAAAAAGATCGCCCCAATGGAAGTGATCATTCTTGTTGTAAATTCTTAAAACGCCGTTATTAACCTCAGTTTTAATGTGCGACATCAGGTCGGCCGGCGCCTCCACCTTTACCGATTCTGTTGCGCCCTGTGTGATGTAAACGTCAAATGAACCGGCCACATCAACCGCATGAAAGCCTGACAGGTGTCGGTCAACGATATCAGAAACGCCTGTTTTGGCAATGGAATGAGGGGCGGCAAAAGTAAAGCCCGTAACCGCGATCATCATCGCCCCAGGTAACAAAAATTTGAACATCGATTTCATGGCTAATCAATTTTATAATTAAGACGCTGTTTTTGCGCTTAGGTTGCAGCAAAGTTAAAAAATATCAACACCGTTCATTCGTAACCTCCGGAAACGTTGTTCCCTTTCAGGGGGTCCGGGAATTGACTTCCCCGCTCCCGCTGGTCGACTTGCTGACAGATTTCGGCTGACCGGTATAGCTCACTTCGCCCGACCCGTGCACCACGGCATTAACCTTTTCATTGGCATTTACCAGCGCATGCCCCGAGCCTGAAACGTGTGCTGCGGATTGTGCGGTAACCAGGCCGCCGGCCTCAAAATGTCCTGAGCCAACCACCCTGACGGACGACGTCGCTGCGTTACCCGACAATTTGATATGCCCCGAACCGGATACCCGGCTGTCCAGCTTATTTACGTCCACTTTTCCCATGATCTCGCCCGAGCCTCTTACCCGCAGCCGAAGGCGCGCTGCTTTGACGCCATCGTCGAAAACCACATCGCCCGAACCGGATACAACTATCCTGCTTAGGTCTTTTGCGGTGATATACACCTGTATTTTTTTATGATTGTGCCAAACACTCTTTTCGCCGTACCAGCTTTTATTGCTTGTTCCCCAGTTATCGTGCGTATTGTGTATTTTCAATACGCTGCCCGTCATTTTACACGTAATACGGTTTTTAACATCGGCGCCGGCGATATATTTCACCGATTCAACAGGTCCCTGTACCAGGTGCACGTCAAAAGGGCCACCGATCTTTATACTGGTAAAACCTGAAAGATTGCGGGTAATAGTTTCCAGGGAATCTGTATTGGCAACGGACTGGGCCATTGCCGCGGTACCCAGGGCGCCTGCAAATAAGCATGTTGCGAGTAAAATTTTGGTAAATAGTTTCATGGTTTGATCGTTTTGTAACAAGACGATGGTTAAAAACGATTGGTTACAGAGAATTTTGAAAAACAACCTCTCAGCCAAATGCTTCTGTCCCCCCTTTAGGGGGCCAGGGGGTCAATCCACCAGCACCCCTATATAATAATTAAAGGTATCCGCCTCTGCATTATCCTTCGTCAGCCCTTCAATATTAACCGGCCTGAAAGTAGTTGTGGGAGTAATAAATTGGTACTGCCCACCCTTTGCCCTAACCCTAACCGGCATATTGAAACCGTTTACGTCCGCCTGCCACCGGCACATCAGTTTGCCGCGGATAGTCATAAACTCCAGTATGGGTATGTTTTTATAATGCAGGTACTGATCAAATACCGGCTGCAATTTTTTGCCGGATTTTTCGCAGATGTAATTCACCACATCATCGTAGGTCACCGTTTTATGGTAAAAAGTTTTGTTCAGGCCGCGCAAAATACCGCGCCAGGTTTCATCATCGTTGATGATCGTACGCACCATATTCAATAGGTTACCGCCTTTGTAATACATATCGCCCGAGCCTTCTTTGTTTACGCCATATACGCCCACGATCGGCCTGTCGTTTGCTATCGCCATGCGCGTGCCATGCACATATTCCTGCCCGGCCTGCTTGCCATAGCGCTGCTCCACAAAAAGCGACTCGGAATAATTAGTGAAGCTTTCGTGTATCCACATGTCGGCCAAATCCTTCGAGGTGATGTTATTGCCAAACCACTCATGCCCGCTTTCATGCACGATGATAAAATCCCATTTTAAACCCCATCCGGTGCCCGAAAGGTCGCGGCCCAGGTAGCCATTTATATAATGATTGCCATAGGCCGTTCCGCTTTGGTGTTCCATGCCCAGGTGCGGCGCTTCGATCAGTTTATAGCCGTCTTCGTAAAACGGATAAGGGCCAAACCAGTATTCAAAGGCCTTGATCATATCCTTCACATTTTCGCCGAACTGTTTTTTTGCTTTTGCGAGATTGTAAGTCAACACCCAGTAATCCAGCGTAAGTTTGCCTTTTTCACCATCATAAACATCGCCGAAATGACTGTATTTACCGATATTGGCCTCTATATCATAATTGTTGATCGGGTTAGCTACAAACCAATCATACCGTGTATAACCGTTGTGCATATCTGTTACTTTACGCAGGCGACCGTTCGATGCATCCTGCAAACCCGTTGGTACGCTGATACTGATCAATGCGCTGTCCACCTCGTCGGCTTGCTGATCCTTGTTGGGCCACCAAACGCTGGCGCCCATGCCTTGGCAGGCGGTAGCCACCCAGGGATTACCCAGCGAATCAGTTTTATAAACGATACCCCCATCCCATGGCGCATTTTTGGCGATGGTAGGATGCCCGGAATAATAAACGGTAAACTCTTCCTTGCTGCCGCTTGTAATGGTTTGCGGAAATGTGAGAAATACCGCGTTAAACTCGCGGGTGTATTTCAACTCCCGCCCCTTGTAAACCACCTTTTCGATGTTGAGGTTAGAGAACAGGTCGAATTGCAGCTTATTAAAATCTGTTGTAGCTGTAAACTTAAACAATACGCTGCCGCTGATGGATTTATCCGGAATATCAAACTTCACATCCAAATGGTAGTAATTCATATCATAGCAGGTGCGGAACGGCGAGGTATTGCTACCGCGCAAGGTATCAGCTCGGGTAAATTTTTCTTTTACGGCGCCTAATTGTGCCTGGGCATTAAAAGCGATGAGGGGCAAAAAAATGATAAGCCAGCTTTTCAATTTCATTTTTCAAGTGTTTTTAAAGTATTTTGTATGTCGTCGTAGCCATAAACCCGGGTATCTTTGGTTAAATGCCAGTCCCTTTTTTGCAGATCATAGTTAAATCGCCTTATTGTCCAGCCTTGCATGGTTTCATGCTTCAACCTTGCTATCAGTTTTCTAATACATTAACTTTTACGTTCGATATGTTAGTTTGATCGTGGTATATCCTGATCGTCGCCTTTTGAAAATCCGTATCCTTCGCCTGGTTTATATCTTCAAACTTTTGCGGATTACGGTCAACCAGCGGGAACCAGGAGTTTTGTACCTGCATCATTATTCGATGGCCTTTACGGAAAGTGTGGGCCACGTCCGGCAGATTGTACTTGATCTCAGCCACCCTGCCCGGCACAAATGGCTCCGGTTTTTCAAATGAGTTACGAAACTTTCCCCTGAACACTTCGCCCCTGACCAACATTTCGTATCCGCCCATGGTTACATTTTTTGGGTTGGGGGTTGGATTGGGATAATTATCCGGGAAAACATCGATCAGCTTTACAACATAATCGGCATCCGTTCCGGTCGTCGACGAAAACAGGTCGGCAACTACGGGACCGGTTAAGGTGATGTCCTCCTTTAAAGCGTCGGTCTGATAAGTTTTCACATCGGGGCGGCGTTCGGCAAAACGCTGGTCGTCCAGCATGTACTCGCGGGTGCGGCGGCCCTGTATCCCGTCCTGGTACGGTACCGGCGCATTTGGGTCGCTTATATATTCATCGTAGCCGGCGCCGGTTTTTGGCGGGTCGAAAGACAATTTGCCATTTGCGTGAAAATACAATGCCTTTTCGATTGTATTTTTTGGCGGCCACTCGTTAAACCTATGCCATTGGTTGCTGCCCGAAATAAATATGCTCGCTTTTGGTATGTCCAATTTCCCCTCGCCCTTTAAATAGTATTTAAAAAAAGGCAGTTCCAAATTTTCGCGGAACCATTCGCTGGTTTTCGCACCAAAATTCTGGTCGCCAAAAAGCTGGCCATCGCCACGTTCCCACCCGCCATGAAACCAGGGACCCAACACCAGCATATTAGGATGTGAGGCCGGGTTTTGCTTTTCCAGCGCCTTGAAAACCTGCTGAGCGCCAAAAGCATCCTCCGCATCAAAAAATCCGCCTACTACCATTGTTGCAGGTGTAATGTTTTTTAAATGCGGGCGTATGTTCATCCCCTTCCAAAACCAATCATACGTTGGGTGTGCCATCATATTATCCCAAAATTTCACCGAGTCGCCGAAATAATGCTTTTTATAATTAGGCAAAGCGCCCAGGTTGAGGTAAAATTTATAGTTGTCAGACTCCTGATATCTTATAGGATTTTTGTACTCCGCGGGTGTTATGGGCTTTGGCCGCGGCACACCAAAATTGGTTAAAAAGGCAAAGGCGTCCATCACAAACAAGGCGCCGTTGTGATGAAAATCATCACCGATAAACCAATCAGTCACCGGGGCCTGTGGCGACACAGCTTTCAGTGCCGGATGCGCGTTTGGAAGCGAGGCGGTTGAGTAAAAGCCGGGGTATGAAATACCTTCAATGCCGACCTTGCCGTTATTGTTGGGCAGGTTTTTGATCAGCCAGTCGATGGTATCATACGTGTCCGAGCTTTCATCTACATCTTTATTGGTTTTTTTGTTGTCGATATCGGGGCGCACGTCTACAAAGTTTCCTTCGCTCATCCACCGCCCGCGAACATCCTGGTAAACAAAAATAAAACCCTCTTTGGCCAGCAGCATATTTTGCCCCAAAGTGCGCCGGTACTGATTTTCGCCATACGGGCCCACATTATAAGGCGTGCGGGTCATCAGGATAGGGTATTTTGTTGATTGATCTTTTGGCAGGTAGATAGAGGTAAATAGTTTTACTCCGTCGCGCATGGGGATATACTTTTCCATCTTGGTATAATGCTCCCGTATATAGGTTGAGTCCGGGGGGGTTTGGGCTACAGCGAAAGTACACCACAATGCCGCGATAAGCAGAACGAGTAGTTTTTTCATTTGAGGTCAGTTAACGAAGCGCTAATTTAGCACTTAATCATTCATTTGCTACTGTGACGATACTGTTACAAAGCCACAAACGGCCAAAAAAGAATGGCTGGAGTGAATAAAATATGTCGAATAAGGTAGTTGGTATGTACAATAACGGCGTTGGTGTAAAAGATTTTGAGCGGCGGTAAAGTCCTTTAACTTTGATATCGTAAATTACTTTTAGGGGATACATATTCTCATAATATTTCTCCCCGATAGAAGCCATGGCTTTAACCTAACCCTTATTTTTTTTAATCCCTTTCCTGATTAAGCCTGCGAAATTTAATAAAAACCTCGTTTTATTAAATTTATTTTTGGTGTTTTTTGACTTATTAAAATTTTTTAAAAAGTCTTGTGATTGTAAATTTTAATTTATTAAGTTTGTAATGAATAATGCAAAAAACACAGAATGAACTTTTCATTAGCCTTATGTCGGTAAGGGTAATTTTAATAGTTAAATTGGTTTGAAAAAAAAGATCCTCGTTTAGGCGGGGATTTTTTGTGCATTTGTTCGAGTCAAAGTCACCAACTGACTTTGAACTATCGACTTTAGACTATTGATTTAAAATGGCCCGATTAAACCTACTCGAAGAAACGAGGTACGAGAAACTGCCGGTAACGGTATATAAGGACCAGCAAACGGCAGCAGTGGCCGTAGCAGGCAGGATAGCGGCATTGATACGCAGCAAAGACGGAAAAGGAGAAAAAACCGTTTTGGGCCTTGCCACTGGTGTCACCCCGGTCGGGGTTTATGCCGAACTGGTACGGCTGCATAAAACAGAAGGGCTGAGCTTTAAAAACGTCGTCACCTTTAACCTGGACGAGTACTACCCCATGCAGCCCACCGCGGTGCAAAGCTATGTGACCTTTATGTACGAGAACCTTTTCTCGCATGTAGATATCGCAAAGGAGAACGTCCACATTCCCGATGGTACACTGGCATTGGATGATATTGCAGCCTTTTGTTTGGAATATGAGCGCCAGATCACGGCTTTAGGCGGTCTTGACTTGCAAATATTAGGTATCGGCCGTACCGGCCACATCGGGTTTAACGAGCCGGGCTCGGCGCCGAACTCGGGTACACGTTTAGTCACTTTGGATGACCTTACCCGGAACGATGCCTCGCGCGACTTTGGCGGAAAGTCGAATGTGCCCACCAAAGCCATTACCATGGGTGTGGGTACTATTTTTAAAGCAAGGGAGATTGTGCTGATGGCCTGGAGCTTGAAAAAAGCCCCCATTGTAAAAAAAGCGGTGGAAGGCGAGATATCAGGCGAGGTTCCGGCTACCTATCTGCAGTTATCTGATCATGTGGAGTTTGTGCTGGATGAAGCTGCCGCCAGCTCATTAACCCGTTTTGACACCCCCTGGCTGGTAAAAGATTGTTCGTGGGAAAACGGTTTGAAAAAGAAAGCGGTGATCTGGCTGGCAGGTACCGTAGGCAAGCCGATACTAAAACTCACCGAAGAAGATTACAATAACCATGGCATGGCCCAGCTTGCGGTTGAGCAGGGACCAGTATACAATATCAATATCGACATTTTCAATCAACTCCAGCACACGATCACCGGCTGGCCGGGCGGAAAGCCCCATGCCGACGATTCGCAAAGGCCCGAAAGGGCACAGCCGGCCCAAAAGCGCTCCATCATCTTTTCGCCTCACCCGGACGATGATGTGATCTCCATGGGCGGTACTTTTATCCGTTTAGTTGACCAGGGGCACGATGTGCACGTAGCCTATCAAACCTCTGGCAACACGGCTGTCTGGGATGATGATGTATTACGATTTGTAGAATTCGCCATTGATTTTAACGAAAGCATCGGTGAAGACAATACAAGACTAAAGCAGATCTACGAAGAGATGCGGGCTTTTATACCCACCAAAAAGCCAAACCAGGTAGATACCAAAGAGATTCGGGATGTAAAAGGTTTTATCCGGAAAACGGAAGCCATATCGGGCGCAAGGTATGCCGGTTTGCCGGACAGCAATATCCACTTTATGGCCCTGCCATTTTACGAAACAGGTAAGATCAAAAAGAACACGGCAGGTGAAGAAGACATACAGCTCACCATGGATCTCTTACAAAAAGTAAAACCCCACCAGGTATTTGCCGCCGGCGATTTTGCCGACCCTAACGGCACGCATTTGGTTTGTTTCAACATCATCCTGGCGGCATTACGCAGATTAAGCAAAACCGAAAGCTGGGTAAAAGACTGCTGGCTGTGGATGTACCGCGGGGCCTGGCAGGAGTTTGACACCTGGGAGATCGAGATGGCGGTGCCGCTATCCCCGCAGGAGGTACTCCGCAAGCGGAATGCCATCTTTAAGCACCAGAGCCAGAAAGACAGGCCGGTATTCCCGGGGGATGACGCCAGGGAGTTTTGGGTACGCGCCGAAGACCGCACCCACGAAACGGCCCGCAATTACGATAAGCTGGGCATGGCCGAGTACGAGGCGATAGAGGC
>Ga0068856_100000399_pt1 | contig 47601 bp, 46 predicted proteins | sample KBSCornC62_FD_66595 | JGI IMG/M metagenome (GOLD analysis project Ga0068856, IMG submission 66595) | Corn rhizosphere microbial communities from Kellogg Biological Station, Michigan, USA - KBS Corn C6-2 | ecosystem: Host-associated > Plants > Roots > Rhizosphere > Soil ...
GACTGACAAAACCAGCAAAGCCAGCCTGAAAGCTAAAAGAAAAATGGCTGGCTGGAACCATAAATTCCTCTTAACACTTATTGCTAACAAAAATTTCTAATGCGTCAGCCCTGGTCATAAAACTACCTTTCTCCGTTAAAACTTTAATTATGTGTACTTTTGCAAAAAATTAACAGGCGATGGCGGCGGCAGTTGTAGCAGGAGCAAGCGGGCTAGTAGGTGGATACCTGCTTGATGTTTTATTGCAAAGCCCTGCTTATCAGGATATTACAATATTAGTGCGTAAGGAACTACCTATTCATCATAAAAAGCTGAAACAGGTTGTGGTTAATTTTGACCACCTGGCTGATTATGAGCGCGAAATAACGGGACGGGCTTTATTTAGTTGCCTGGGTTCAACCCGGAAGAAAACACCTGACCTTGCGATTTACCGCAAAATTGACCATGATTGTCCCTTGCGGTTGGCGCAGCTGGCTGCAAAGAACGGGATGAAACAATACCATTTGGTGTCGGCCATGGGCGCAAACGCGGCGTCGTCGAATTTTTATACCAAAATGAAAGGCGAAACGGAAGATGACCTGAAAAATGCAGGTATGCCATGCCTCCATATCTATCGGCCGGCCATGTTAACCGGCGATCGCCAGGAAAAAAGAATCGGTGAGCGGTTTCTTATCGGCCTGTTTAAGGTAGTTGATCCTTTACTAATGGGCAGCATGCGTAAATACCGCAGTATACCTGCAAAAACTGTGGCGAGCGCCATGTATAAACAATCATTGATAAACCAGGAGGGCATTTTTATTCACCCTTCCGACGAAATAAAAGAATTAGCGTGAGCAATTATATCTCGGCCGAAAATTTGGGCCATTCCTTTCATGACCATTGGCTTTTTAAAAATATATCCATCGGGATTAACCGGGGGCGGCGCGTGGCGCTGGTGGGCATCAATGGCGCCGGGAAATCTACGCTGTTGAAACTACTGGCGGGGCAGTTAATGCCGACTGAAGGCAAAGTTGCCCAAATGCGCGGTCTGCGCTCGGGATACCTGGAACAGGACCCCGGATTCAAAGACGCTATCACCATCAGCGATTATATCTTTCACGCCGACGATAAACAGCAGCAACTGATACGGCAGTACGAGGAATTATTGGAAAACGACCCCAATAACCATAAAGCCATTGAGGCGGTGATGGAAGAAATGAGCCTGGTTGATGCCTGGGAATACGAATACAAAATAAAAACGATCCTTGGCCGGCTGGACATCCACCACCTTGATCAAAAGATCACGACTTTGAGCGGAGGGCAGAAGAAAAGGCTGGCGCTGGCTAAATTGCTGATTGAGGATCCCGACCTGTATATTTTAGACGAACCAACCAACCATTTGGACATCGATACCATTGAGTGGCTTGAAAAATTACTCACCGATGGTGCGCGAACCATCCTGATGGTTACGCACGACCGCTATTTCCTGGATAATGTATGCAACGAGATATTGGAGATAGATAAGGGCAAACTGATCCCGTACGCCGGAAATTACGAATATTACCTGGAAAAAAAGGCCGAGCGTGAAAGCGCGGACGCCGCATCTTTCCAAAAAAACAGCAATTTATTGCGAAAGGAGCTGGAATGGATGCGCCGGCAGCCCCAGGCCCGGGGCACTAAATCCAAGGCCCGGATAGATGCTTATTACGACCTGGAGAGCAAAACCAAAAACGGCGGTCCCAACCAAAAGGTGGAACTATCCGTCAAAACTGCGCGCCAGGGCAATAAGATCATGGAGATCGACCACCTGTATAAATCGTTCGACCAGAAGGTTGTCATCGAAAACTTTAGTTATATTTTCAAAAAGGGGGACCGTATCGGCGTTGCGGGTAAAAACGGCAGCGGCAAATCTACCTTACTGAATTTACTGACCGGGGCTATTCTCCCCGACAAAGGAGCTATTGTTAAAGGTGAAACCACCGTTATGGGCTATTTTCACCAGGCCGGCATCGTTTTTAAGGAAGATGAGCGGGTGATTAATGTGGTAAAAAGCGTGGCGGAATTTATAACGATGGCGGATGGTAAAACCATTTCGGCTTCGGCGCTGCTCACGTTATTCCTTTTCCCGCCGGCAAAACAACATGGCCTTATCTCTAAATTGAGCGGCGGCGAGAAAAAGCGCCTGCAATTGATGCAGGTATTGATGAAGAATCCAAATTTTTTGATACTGGACGAGCCAACCAACGACCTCGATATTGACACCCTGAATGTTTTAGAAGAGTTTTTGACTAATTATACCGGGGTATTAATGCTGGTTTCGCACGACAGGTATTTATTAGATAAACTAACCGACCAGCTTTTTATTATGGAACAGGGCGGCAGCGTAAAAATATACAATGGTAATTATTCGGCTTACCGCCTTGAACTGGAAGAAAACAAACAGCAATTTAAGAAAGGCGCCGCCGAACCCCCGGTTGCCGCTCCAGTACAGCAGCCAAAGAAAAACAAGCTGAATTACAAGGAAAATAAAGAACTGGAGACGCTGGAAGCAGAGATACCCGAAATAGAAGAAAAGATAAGGCAGAAAAGCGACGACCTTAATATTTCAGGCATTGCCCCCGATAAATTGGATGTGCTTTTAAAGGAAATCGCTGATTTAACCGGCACATTAGAAGCCAAAAGCATGCGCTGGCTGGAATTAAGCGAATTAAAGGAGGCATAAAATGAAAACACCTGACATCCTCGCATCTGCCGGCGTGATCATTTTATTGATTGCATTCCTGTTGAATTTATACAAAAAGATGCCGGCACAAAGCGGCGCCTATAAAATAATGAACATGGTTGGCGCGGGTATATGCTGCTTTTCCTCGTATTTGATCCGCTTTTACCCTTTTGTGTTATTAGAAGGTGTTTGGGCGATTGTTGCCTTAATATCATTATTTAATGTTCCACGTGGAACATCGCAAGTGAATAAATAATTTTGTGGGAGGCGGGAAATCATGGCAATCCCGTGTAGCGGGCGGAAAGCATTCGCCCGCATATATATGAGAATAACGAATGTTCCACGTGGAACATTCTGCGCCATGGGCGCAAAATATCGGTAAACAATGTTTAATAAATACGATGTTATAGTTGTTGGTGCGGGCCACGCAGGTTGCGAAGCGGCTGCAGCGGCTGCCAATTTGGGCTCATCGGTGCTGTTAGTTACCATGAATATGGGCGTTATTGCGCAGATGAGCTGCAACCCCGCTATGGGCGGCGTGGCAAAAGGCCAGATTGTGCGGGAAATTGACGCCATGGGCGGCTATTCAGGCATCATCACCGACAAAACCTCTGTTCAATTCAGGATGCTGAACCGTTCAAAAGGTCCAGCAATGTGGAGCCCCCGTGCACAGAGCGACCGCATGCGCTTTGCCGAGGAATGGCGCCTGGCGCTGGAAAGAACCCTCAATGTCGATTTCTGGCAGGATACAGTAAACTCCCTGCTGGTAAAAAACAATACGATCTCGGGTGTCCGAACTTCGCTTGGCATCGAGATCGAATCGGATGCGGTGGTATTAACCAACGGAACATTTTTGAACGGGCTTATCCATATAGGCGAAAAACGCTTTGGCGGAGGCCGTACCGCCGAAAAGGCGGCAACCGGTTTAACTGAACAATTGGTGGAACTGGGATTTGAATCGGGCAGGATGAAGACCGGAACACCTCCGCGCGTTGACGGAAGAAGCTTAAACTATAGTTTGATGGAGGAGCAATGGGGAGATGCAGAACGCGGACGTTTCTCCTTTACCGATGTTGAACTGGCTAAAGAGCAGCGCTGCTGCTGGATCACCTACACCAATACGAATGTACACGAAACCTTAAAGGAGGGCTTTGAAAAGTCGCCCATGTTTACAGGGCGAATTAAAGGACTTGGTCCGAGATATTGCCCTTCAATTGAAGACAAGATAAACCGCTTTGCCGAGCGCGACCGGCACCAGATATTTGTTGAGCCGGAAGGCTGGAACACGGTGGAGATATATGTAAACGGATTTTCCACTTCGCTGCCGGAAGATATTCAATACAAGGCGCTGGTACAAATACCCGGCTTTGAAAAAGCAAAAATGTTCAGGCCCGGTTATGCCATCGAGTATGATTACTTCCCCCCTATGCAGCTCAGCCTGACTTTAGAAACCAAGCTGATCGCTAATTTATACTTTGCCGGGCAGATCAACGGCACGACCGGGTATGAGGAAGCGGCATCACAGGGCTTGATCGCCGGTATTAATGCCCACCAAAAGCTGAACGACAAACATGAGCTGATCATGAAACGATCAGAATCATACATCGGCGTGCTCATTGATGACCTGGTGACCAAGGGGACGGAAGAACCCTACCGTATGTTTACCTCAAGGGCGGAACACCGGCTCCTGCTGCGCCAGGATAACGCCGATATACGCCTGAGCCCGATCGGCCATGAGTTAGGGCTGATCAGCGATGAGCGTCTTGATAAGGTAAATCAAAAGATCCGCAACTCGGATGAAGTTGTCGCTTTTACCAAATCTAAGTCCATCGACCCGGCCTCGGTTAACCGTTTGCTGGAGGAGCAAGGCACAAGCCCACTGATGCAAAACACCAAATTGTTCAACCTGGCGACCAGGCCCCAGATCGGGCTGAACGATTTGCGAAAAGCAGATGCTGCGCTGGATGATCTGCTTTCGGCCTTCGATAAAGAAACTATTGAGCAGGCTGAAATAAAAATTAAATATGAGAGTTATTTTGAGAAGGAACTGGACATTGTGGAACGGATGAAAAAAATGGAAGACAAGGAGATTAACCCGTTGTTTAATTACCAGCAACTGGTCTCTCTCTCCAAAGAAGCGCGCGAAAAATTGATGAAGGTAAAACCGCGCACTTTGGGACAGGCCTCCCGTATTTCGGGGGTCACCCCGTCTGACATATCTGTTTTGATGGTCCACATTGCCAAGTGATATCTCATGAGTCGGAGTCTTGAGTCGAATTTTACTCACCACTAAGATTTTCGACTTAAGACAAGGATAAATAAAAATTTAATAAAAAACTTATTATAAATAATTGATTTATAATAAGTTATAAAATATCGTTTTAGATTGATTATTTTTAATTTTTAATATCAACCTTCGTCAAAACAAAAAGATCGCCTATATCGCCTAAAAATAATGTTAAATAAAAAGTGCTCATTTTGGGGGCTGTTCATCCCCTTGTTTTTGCTGATTTTTGGGTGTGCTAACCGCCAGCCGCCTGGCGGAGGGCCGCGTGACCACGATCCGCCAAAATTGCTGAAGGCATCGCCGCCAAACATGACCCGCTTTTTTAAAAACAAAGTGATACAACTTGACTTTGATGAATATTTCAAACTCAACAGCGCGTACACCGAAATTTCGATGAGTCCGGCCCCGACGAAGATTCCGGAATACAAGACGAAAGGAAAAAGCCTGGTGGTCACCTTGAGGGACTCGCTTGAAAAAAACACCACCTATGTGATCAACTTTGGAAAATCCATCGCTGACGTGGATGAGGGGAATGTTCTCAAAAATTTCACTTACGTTTTTTCCACCGGCGCACATATCGACTCGCTCAGTATTTCCGGCCGGGTGATCAATACACAAACTGGCGAAAGAGAGAAGGACGCCACCGTGATGCTGTTTACCTTAAAACAGGACTCGCTTCTTTTTGGGAAAAAGAAGCCGACCATATTTACCAGCGCGGACAGCGCCGGCAACTTTACGCTGAGCAATTTGCATCCGGACGATTACCGTATTTATGCGTTGAAACAGCCAACGCCAACAAGGATTTATGATTATAACAAAGACCTCATCGCGTTCAGTAAAAAAGTAATTCACCTGCAGCGCGATACTTCAAATATTGAACTAAAACTTTTTAAAGCAAAGCCCGACAAATTCAGGATTATCGGCCACTTTGACAATGACGGCAAAATGCTTTTTACCTTTAATGAACCGCTGGACGACCCTTCGTTAAAAATTATTTACCCAACCGACTTTGATCAATACAAAATAGCACAATTCAGCAAGACGAAAGACACCGCTACCCTGTTTATGCGTAACATGGATTTTGATTCGATTCGGGTGCAGTTCCTCGACAAGGGTAAACCGATTGACACCATACCACTGCGCAAAGGCCGGAAAGAAGCATTTCAGCGGCAGCTGTCTTTTCAGTACAATATTTCAAACGACGGTAAATTAAAACCCGGCCGGCGATTAATGGTGACCGCCAATTACCCGGTACAAAGCTTTGATCCGGCGCTGATCGTTTTAAAAGAAGATTCGAACGAGGTAAGTAATTTTACCGTTGTTAAAGATACGGCCAATCCCCGCAATCTATTTGTAGACTATCGCTGGAAACAGCGGGCCAATTACACCCTCACTTTTAATGGTGGCGCCGTTACGGATATTTATGATGAAAAAAACAAAAGCACGCCACGTAAACAGTTTGCCGTAGATAACCCTGAAAATTACAGCTTGTTAACGTTAACGGTGAGCGTACCCGACAGCGGCAAAAGTTATATTGTGGAGTTACTAAACGACAAGCAGCAAACCCTGCAAAGTGATGTGATCCATAAAAAGGCTACACTGACCTATAAAAATTATATAACGGGAAAATATAGCGTACGGGTTATTTACGATGATAATAACAATGGCAAATGGGACAGCGGAAGCGTAAAACAAAAGCTGCAGCCGGAAAATATTTGGGTCGACCCGGATATTATACCGCTCAGGCCAAACTGGGAACAGCAAACGTCTGTCAATATCCCGAAAGAACCTTCTACTCCATAAACCAGCCGGAATACATGATATAACGGTCGGGCAGTTGTTCCAGCATTTCGCGTTGCTCATGGCTGATGGCTTTCATTTTTTTTGCGGGTATACCGGCATATAAATGGCCTGATTCGCAGATGGTTTTTTCTAAAACTACCGCACCGGCGGCGATGATCACAAAGTCTTCCACAACGGCATGGTCCATTACGATGGCGCCCATCCCGATCAATACATGGTCCTTCAGCGTACAGCCGTGTACCAGCGCATTGTGCCCGATGGATACGCAATTGCCGATATTGGTGGGCGCATACTTATAGGTACAATGAATGACCGCGCCGTCCTGGATATTGGTTTTATTGCCGATCCGGATATAATGTACGTCCCCCCTGATCACGGCATTAAACCAAACGGAGCAGTTGTCGCCCATTTCCACGTCACCGACTATCGTCGCGTTGGGTGCGATAAAGCAGTCCTTTCCCCATACCGGGGTACATTTGTTCACCGGTAAAATTAAAGGCTGATTTTGGCGCTGCGACATGGGACTATAGCTTTCCGGATTTTTGCTCTCCATTAAATGGTGTTTTAATTTAACAATGAATAGTATATTTTGATGTGTTATATTTTGGTTAAATTGAATTGAACTCCTTACATTCGCAATAAATAAGCGGAAATAGCTCAGTCGGTAGAGCATCAGTTTCCCAAACTGAAGGCCGCGGGTTCGAATCCCGTTTTCCGCTCTAATGCAAACCTTCCTAAAAATATTTGATTACCTAAGCAACTTAACTGTAAACATCTGGGTTGCTTTTCTTCAGATAATCTTCGGCATTGGAATTGGGATAGAGTTGATCTTTGTTATCGCTAATTTATTAACGGCAGCAACCCTTTTTAAAGAAGGCCTGGCACCGTTTTCAGGAATTCTGTTTTTCTATTATAACTTGTTTGTTTTCATTCCTTTTGCTCTTTTGCTGCTGATCTCATCCTTATTCAGTTATTTGATTCGAAAATCTTTCTGGTCAACATACAAAAAAGCGTACTACTATCTTTCTTTATATATAATCATCGCATTCAGCTTGCTGCCACTATCGTTTTATATATGTACAAAATGCAGAGGATAGACACTAAAAAATATGCCGTCTTCTTAAACTGAAGGCCGCTGGTTCGAATTCTATTTCCCGCTCTTTTTTACATCTTTTCTATCCTCAAATAAAGCTTATTGGCCACTTGCTGCATAAAGCACAAGGTTATCCTTACTTCATCTGTATGCCATTCAAAATAACCATTTGGCTCTCCCTCTATCGGTTTGCCGGCGCCAAATTTATTTTCAAGATGCATCCCAATTAGTTTCAAATAGTGTCCCGCATTATCATCGCCAACGGCTAGGAATTCGACCGAGTTAAATCTTTTATCAATACTATCTGCCCTGTGGTTCCAATAAACGGTACTAAGTTCCAGTTTTAATCCATCAAGAATAATATGTTCTCCCCAGTTATAAACTGTACGGTCGGCAAAGCGCTTTTCCTTAACTTCAACCTGTTCCGTTAAATCATTTACGGGGACGCCCCATTTTAACAGCTTTTTATTGTCCTCAAACAAAATTCCTTTATCCAGTATTTTTATTAATGACGTTTCCCCTTCAAAATTTAAACCTGCCCCGGATCTTCTTTTAAAAAATTCAAATAGTCCCATTCAATATTATCCTGATAATTTACTAAAAAACAGTATCCTCCGGTTGATCCAAATGATAGGGATAATCTGTCGTCCAGTGCAGACCCCTGCTTTCCTTACGCAACATCGCCGATTTTACCACGATATACGACACTTGTATCAAATTGCGCAGCTCGCAAAGTTTTACAGAAAGTTTGGTCTTTTTGTAAAAATCTTCGGTTTCTTCATACAATAAACCCAACCGGCGCATTGCCCGTTCCAAACGGAAGTCGGAGCGGACGATACCCACATAGTCATTCATTAATTTCTGCATTTCGCGGATATTATGGGTTACCAGGATATCTTCATTGGATAGTTGCACGCCTTTTTCGTCCCAGTCGGGGATATTATCGGGGATAATATTTTTTTTATATTCTCTAACCGCTTCCCTATATATCCTATGTGCGAATACCAGGGCTTCTAACAAAGAATTGGAAGCCAAACGGTTAGCCCCATGCAAACCAGTTGAAGAGCACTCGCCGCAGGCGTATAACCTTAAAATAGACGACTGCCCCACGTGATTTACCATTATACCGCCGCACATATAATGGCAGGCCGGCGCAACAGGGATCATATCCCTGGTCATGTCTATCCCAATATCCAAACATTTTGCATAGATATTCGGAAAATGCGCTAAAATATCCTTTTTACTGCGATGACGAATATCCAGGTAAACAAAATCTTCACCCGATTTTTTGATCTCAGCATCAATAGCCCTGGCCACTATATCCCTGGGCGCCAATGATTTCCGCGCATCATACTCACCCATAAATTCCTCGCCATTCGTACGCTTCAATATTCCGCCGAAACCACGTACAGCCTCTGAAATTAAAAAAGACGGATACTCACCCGGGTTATATAAAGCAGTGGGATGAAACTGGATAAATTCCATGTTCCTTACTTTACCCTTAGCCCGGTAAACCATCGCTATGCCATCGCCGGTTGCAATAGTTGGATTAGTAGTGATAGAATAAATATGGCCGGCGCCACCTGAAGCCATTACCGTTACTTTTGAAAGTATCTTCTCGACATTACGGGTTTCATTATTAAATGCATAAATACCATAACAGGTAATATCATCAGATGACTTATCTACAAATTTGCCTAAATGGTGCTGCGTGATCAGGTCGACAGCGAAATAATGGGTCAAAATTTCAATATTCGGCTCATTATGAATCTGTTCCAATAATGTTCTTTCAATCTCATAACCGGTGATATCTTTATAGTGCAACACCCGGAACTCAGAGTGCCCACCCTCTTTAGCCAGGTCATAAAAACCATCGTTTGTTTTGTCAAAATTGGTTCCGTAGTTAATGATCTCGTCTATACGGGCAGGCCCTTCTTTTACTACAATCTTTACCGTTTCCTTGTCACAAAGCCCGTCGCCGGCAATTAAAGTATCCTGGATATGCTTTTCAAAAGAATCCTCTTTTTTATCCACAACCACCGCTACCCCGCCCTGGGCATACTTAGTGTTGGACTCATCCTCGTTCGACTTTGTAACTATCAGAACTTTACCATGCTTTGCCGCCTTAAGGGCAAAACTTAGCCCCGCTATGCCCGATCCAACCACGAGGAAATCAACAGTTCTGGTCATATATATTATCTGTTGCGTTTAAAAATACCGGCTATGTGAATAAGCGGTATAAAACATGTTAATTTTGTGTAAACAAAAACCTAATAACTAATTTAAAGGTGGATAAACCCCTTTTTTACCACCGATATGATTTACTTTTGACCGACTTTTGCCCGGCTAAAGTGCCAAAGCTAACATTTTACCGGGCATCAAACTATTAACAAAAATCATTTTAAATAAAAACTTGCTTGTCATATTAATCTAAAAATCAATATCGTAAGCAAATAAAAAGCGCTGTTTTTTGTTAATAAAATGACAGTAAAAATATTTTAATGTACTTACGCAACAACTTTTAAACAGAACTAACACCCTAATAACAATAGTTCTTTTTTATAAATTTAAAATAGTTGTTATTAATTGAATTGTGGAAATGGATACCTTAGAGGAAATAAACGTGAAAGGTTTTGCGGAGGAATACATCGATCCGACGCTCGATCTTTTTGATGAAATTGATAAATTAAAAAAGGAAAAAAATGCCGTTATCCTTGCGCATTATTACCAGGAACCTGATATACAGGATATTGCCGATTATATCGGCGATAGTTTGGGATTATCGCAACAAGCCGCAAAAACGGATGCCGGCATTATTGTTTTTGCAGGCGTTCATTTTATGGCCGAAACAGCCAAAATACTATCTCCTTCAAAAAAAGTTCTTCTACCCGACATAAAAGCCGGCTGCTCACTGGCCGACAGCTGCCCGCCGCACCTGTTCAAAAAGTTTAAAGAGGCTTACTCCGACCATTTGGTGATAACTTATGTGAACTGTACTGCCGAGCTGAAAGCTATGAGTGATATTGTTTGTACATCAAGCAATGCGGTGGGTATAGTGGAAAGCTTGCCAAAGGACCAGAAGATCATCTTTGGTCCGGATAAAAACCTTGGGGCTTATGTGGCAAAGAAAACAGGACGAGATTTGATTTTATGGAATGGGGCCTGTATGGTGCACGAGATTTTTTCGAGAGAGAAGATCACCAAACTGAAAGAGCGGCATCCAGGCGCTAAACTGCTTGCTCACCCCGAATGTGAAGATGTGATATTAAAAATGGCTGATTACATCGGCTCGACCACCGGGATACTGAAATATGCTACAAAATCTCAGGATCAGGAATTTATAGTAGCAACTGAGGCAGGCATTATTCACCAGATGCAAAAGGAGAACCCGGGTAAAACGTTTATCCCGGCGCCGCCAAATAATAATTGCGCCTGTAATGATTGCCCGCACATGAAACGGAACACGCTTGAAAAGCTTTACCTGTGTTTAAAAAATGAACTGCCCGAAATATTTGTACCCCAGGATATTATTGAAAAAGCCGTAAAACCGATTGAGCGGATGCTGGAGATATCAGCGCAGTTGGGGCTATAATTTTTTTGTATTACACCGGTTATGAATAGATTTCACCGATTAATTGAATGATTTTTAACGTAAGGCTGGTTTTAGAAAAAAAATTTCCTCCTTCGGCGATTTAAATAGGGATTGGCCGGGCCCGGAACCGGTATTTTTTTATGCCATTATTTGATAACAAGGAACACACCAGTATTGAACAATTGGGCGAGTTTGGCCTGATAAATCATCTTACCCAAAAAATAAAAAATTCCCGCAAAAGCTCGATAAAAGGTGTCGGTGATGACGCGGCAGTGCTGGATTTTAAGGACAAAAAAGTTTTGGTGTCTACCGATCTGTTACTGGAGGGCATTCATTTCGACCTGGCCTATTGCCCTTTAAAGCATTTGGGATACAAAGCTGTACAAGTTAACCTGAGCGATATTTACGCGATGAATGGCGTGGCGTCGCAGGTGACTGTTTCTGTGGGTCTATCGAGCAAATTTCCGCTGGAGGCAGTGGAGGAGCTATACGAAGGCATCTATGTAGCGTGTGAAAAGTATAATGTGGACCTGGTGGGCGGCGATACGTCATCATCCAAACAGGGCCTGGTGATCAGTGTGACCGCAATTGGTTATGCTGATGAAAAAGATATTGTATACAGGAACGGCGCCGAAGAAGGCGATCTGATCTGCGTTTCGGGCGACCTGGGCGGGGCTTATGTCGGCCTTCAGCTGCTGGAAAGGGAAAAACGGATATACCTGGAAAACCCCAATATCCAACCCGACCTGGAAGGGAAAGACTATATCGTTGAGCGCCAGCTTAAACCCGAGGCCAGGAAGGATGTTATTGAGCTATTGAAGGAAATTGAAGTAAAGCCTACGGCGATGATCGATGTGTCCGACGGCCTGGCATCCGAAATATTACACATCTGCAAACAAAGCAACAAAGGGTGTAATTTATACGAAGATAAAATACCGTTCGATCCGATGACCTATGAAACCGCCCGCGAATTTAACCTCGATCCGACCGTTTGCGCCTTGAGCGGTGGTGAAGATTATGAGCTGCTGTTTACCGTAAAACAAGCCGATTATGATAAGATCAAATTTAAAATGGACATCAGTATTATCGGCTATATTACCGAGCCATCCGCCGGCTGCAACCTGGTGACTAAAAGCGGAAACCTTCATCCTTTAAAAGCCCAGGGCTGGAATGCATTCGATTCTTCGGCTGACCAACAATAAATAAAAATATAATTTCACCGTTGCGCCTGTTATTTGAGGGTTTTTTGTATCATTAGAAAATTATTAAAAGATTAAATCACATGAAAAAATTACTATATCTGCCGCTTGTTTTTTTAGCATTGCAACTGCAGGCACAACAAAATGTTGTGTTCAAAATAAAATACCTCCCGAACCACGTGTACGCCGGCGCGATTACAATGGGGTTTGACATTAAGGCTAATTTAAGCGGGGATACGGCAACGTTAAAAAAAATGGCGGCGCAGGGAATAACGCAGCCGCTGGCGCTTAGCATGAATATGAAAATGGAAGGTGCAACAAAAACGGATGCGCCCGGGACAAACGGCAATTTCCCGATCAAAATCGGGTATAAATTCGATAATCTTAGTCTTGAATTGAACGGAAACGCCGTTCCGATGCCCACCGATAAACTGGGAGAAGGCGTTAATATTTACGGGCATGTTAGCGCCGACGGAAAGATCAGCGCCGACTCCATCGGCGGAAAAAAAATCGCCGATACTTCGGATGAAAAGGTGGCAAAGTTGATGAATGCCATTCAAAAGCAAATTAATTTTCCGCCACATCCAATGAAGATCGGTGAAACCTTTACCCAGGATATGCCTTTAAATATCCCTATGGCCGGCAATAATATAAACATCAACTCAAAGGTGGTATATACACTGGTAAGCATAGCCGACGGCAATGCCAATTTTGACGTGCAGCAAAGCATGGATATGAGCGTACCTATAGCCGGGGCATCCATCAATTTAAAAGGAACAGGCGCCGGAAAACTGGTTTACAGTATAAAAGATAGTTTTGCGACGGATTACAACACCACCGTTGATATGAAGATAACCGGCCAGGTAAAAACGCTGAAGATTGACGCCACCGCGCAAATGAAGATGGAATATAAGTATACGGTGAATTAAGAAGAAGAGGAGTTTTTCTACATATTTGGAGGGTACTAATTTAAGGGTTAGTACCCTCTTCTAATATCGTACGCACCCTCCAGTTCCCTTATCTGCCCTGTGGAGGCAATGGTATTGTGATGGTTTTTTTCTAAAAAGACGTAGATCCTACGGGTCATTTTTAGGTTAATTAGAAAAATAGATTTTATAAAAACAACTTTAAAAATGAAGATGTATTTTCTGGTTTATCACGTAAAGCCGTTACCTGACTTAGTTAATTCAAGTAGTCTTGCAGGGGCTTATGTGAGTTGTTGGATTAAATCAGACTCCATTAAAAAAGCCCGGAACACAGCCGAAAACGAAATTGAACGGGCTAGGTGGGAGATAATCGAAATAGACACCTTTTATGAAATAACTGAAGGCGATTACGCAACAGATTCGGAGTCATATCAGCTTTATAGGCAAGCATTAGTGGACAAGTGGGTATTAAGATTTCACACTTATTCACATAATTGAGTAACCAAGGGAATTCCACTAATGTTAAATTTGATTAAATAGAAGGTGCATCGTCCTCCCCAATATATTTCTCATCCAATTGCTTGTTCGCCTTTGCGCCCAATTTTTTGATCTTATCAGCCGTATTGGTCAGATTGCCATTGCCCTCAGTAAGTTTGTTAATTGCACTATCATAAGCCGACTGGCTTGATTTTATGCTTTTGCCGATGTTTTCCATATCGGCTACAAACCCCACAAACTTATCGTACATCCTTCCGCTTAGTGCAGCAATCTCCAATACGTTGCGGTTTTGGCGCTCCTGCTTCCAGATGCTGGCTATGGTGCGCAGGGTGGCCAGCAGGGTTGAGGGGCTAACAATCACCACCCGCTTGTCCCAGGCGTCGCTAAACAGCTCCGCATCCAGTTGTACGGCAAAGCTAAAGGAAGACTCGATCGGCACAAAAAGCAATACAAAGTCCGGGGAGTTTACCTTATAAAGGTCGTGGTAGTTTTTGGACGACAGGTTCATTACGTGACCCCTGATAGATTCGACATGAGCTTTTGAAAATAGCCTGCGATCTTCTTCCGTTTCGCAGTTAACCAGGCGTTCATAAGCAACCAGCGAAACTTTTGAGTCGATGATCAAATGTTTTTCGTCCGGCAGATCAATAATCACATCCGGTTGAAAGCGCGTTCCGTCAGCGGTGCTCATGCTGGCCTGCAAACGATATTCGCGGTCTTTCACCAGTCCCGAGCGTTCGAGCACCCGCTCCAGGATCACTTCGCCCCAGTTGCCCTGCTTTTTACTGTCGCCTTTTAAGGCTTTGGTAAGGTTAGTGGCTTCCTCGCTGATCTGTTTGTTCAAAGCCATTAATTGTGTGATCTCTCCGCGCAAAATATTTCGCTCATCCGACTCGTCCTTATAAACCTTATCCACTTTAGCCTCGAAGGCTTTAATATTTTCCTTGAGCGGGTTTAAAAGAATATCCAGGTTCGTCCGGTTTGTCTCAATAAACTTTTGCGATTTTTCGTCGAGCAGCTTGTTGGCGATGTTTTGAAATTCCAGCTGGAATTTTTGCTGTATTTCCTGTATCGATTTTTCCTGCCCGGCCAGGCGCTCGCGCTGCGCCTTAAAGGTTTCTTCGGCCCGGGCCATGCGGTTCTTTTCTGCCAATAATTCCTGGTTCAGCGCAGTCGTCAGATAATCATATCTTGTGCGTTCGTCCTGCGACAGCCGTTCGGCCTTATCGCGCTCAAGCGCTAAATTGACCGCACGCTCTTCAACTTTAGCCAAAGAAATAGAAAGGGAGGTGTTTTCATTTTTCAGCTGCTGGAATTCAGTTGCAGAAATGCCGTTTGCTGCAGCCGGTTTCTTCAGAAAAAGAATAACGGCGATAGCAAGGATTATAACGGCAGCAATTAAGATATACACATCCATCTTTGATAAAAATATTAGCAAACGAATGTAGGGATTTTGGAGGAAGTCCGAAAGTCCGTGAGTCGGAAAGTCCGAAAGAAGAAAAAGGATTGTTCAGGAAGATTTTGGGTTCGAGCAAACAAAATGGGCCCTGATCCGGTCGAATTGTTCTTCAGTATAACAATCAGCATAAACGGCTTTTATGGTTTCGAACTTCAGCTCGCCTTCGGAAATATCCGGACGCTTGTCTTTGATCAGCTTTCGTACCATGGCCATGGAAAAATCAGCCATATCACAGCACATTTTCAGACGTTCCAGGGGCGTTTTTTTTAAAACAATGTCGACCTGCATTTTCCGGATATGATCGGGCGTATCGGACGGGAGATTTTCGTAGAGATTCATTGTTAAAATAGTCTGCCGCTTTAAGCGAGTTCATATAGACAAACAATATGAACCCGATGTCATTTCGACGAGCAGCGGAATGGATTGAGCGCTGAGCGAGGAGAAATCTTATACGACATGCATAGTTCGGCAGTTCGCTTGTACAAGATTTCTCCTCGCCCCTGTGTTTCAGGCCTGGCAGGCTCGTCGAAATGACATAGTTCGATTCGTTTTTATTAAAGAACTAAATACGGTAACAATAATAAGTCTATTCTTCAGCCTTTTCCACCCTCAATCCCACATCACTTACTTCGCGCAGCGGATTGTCGCGCATATTTTGTTCGATATAAAAAGTGTAGGTTCCTTTGGCCGGGAATTTATAACCGGTAAGCACGGGCTGCTGAAAGCTGTACAAATTGCCCGATCCTTTACCCAGCCATTCGCCATCCTTATCCGCCAGTTTAAGCTCAAAACGCGTGGTTTTTGATTTTTTATCCGGATCAACCTGGGTGAGCAGGATAAACATGTTGGAATATTTATAGTCCCCGGTAACCCTTAAATTGATGGCGATATTGTAAGCCGCGTTTACATCGTTGATAGCAACATCATATTTGAACTTGTTTACATAAGTCCAGTTATGGTTCTCAACGTCGTTATTTTTATCGATAATCGTGTTGCCGTTACCGCACCCGGCAATGGAGGAAGCCAGCGCCAATAAAACCAGGCCCCTATAAATATTTACTGCCTGTTTCATTACTGGTTTCCGGGTTGGCCGCCACGGTCGCGGTTATCGGGGCGGTTTTGGTTATTCCTGTTTGGCCTGAATTTTTTCTTTTTGTTGGGATTGTTCCCCCCTTCAGGCCGTGGCCCCTGTTGTGCACCCTCCGGCCGGGGGCCTTGAGCAGCCACCGGTCGGGGGCCCTGGTTATCCCGGCCTTGTTGCTGCGGCCGGTTGTTGTCGCCTTGTCCGCCGGGGCGGTTGTTTTTGTTGCGGTTCTTGTTTTTGTTTTTATTCCTGTTGCGGCTGTCATCAAGCCGGGTCAGGCTATCCTGGCCAACCACGTTTTCGTAATCGAGTATTTTTGCGGGCTTGGCTTCAACCTCCACTATTTCACCCAGGTCAGGAGGAATAACGCCATCCTTATTCATTTGCTGGATCTCTTTCACCCGGCTAATGGGCAGCGGGACCCAGTTTTCGGCCATGGGGTAACTAAACCACATCAGCTTTTTAAATATATCCGTCTTTTGCAAGCGGGCGTCGCCCCTTTCAGTTCTCAGCACATTAACGTTATCGGGGATGTATTTGAGCGCATCCATGTAGGTATCCAGCTCATAATTCAGGCAGCATTTTAACTTACCGCACTGGCCCGCAAGTTTCAGGGTATTTAAGGATAGGTTTTGATAACGGGCTGCAGAAGTAGAAACGGTTTTAAAATCCGTTAACCAGGTAGAACAGCATAATTCGCGGCCACACGACCCGATGCCTCCCAGCCGGCTGGCTTCCTGCCGCATACCGATCTGCCGCATCTCGATGCGGATACGGAATGCCTCGGCCATTTTTTTGATCAGCTCCCTGAAATCCACGCGGCCTTCGGCCGTATAGTAAAAGGTCGCTTTGGTTTTGTCGCCCTGGTAATCTACGTCGCTCAGCTTCATGGACAGGTTAAGCTCCAGCGCCAGCTTACGCGAGCGGTGCATCGTTTCCCACTCCATATCCTTTGCGGCTTTCCACTTGTCAACATCTGCCGGCGTTGCCCTGCGATAGATTTTTTTCACCACATCGGTTTCCCTTACGCGGCGTTTAACCATCTGCATGCGCACCAGCTCGCCGGTGATGGAAACATGGCCTACGTCATAGCCGCCGGAAGCCGTTTCCACAGCAACCAATTCGCCGGCTTCCAGGTAAATGTTATCGTTATTGAGGTAGAACTCCTTGCGCGAGCCTTTAAATTTTACCTCGACAATATTGAAGGGCTTATAATTTGCCGGCATATCCATGTTGGCCAGCCAGTCGTAAACATCAAGTTTGCTGCAGCCATTGGTGAGGCATGAGCCATTACTTTTGCAGCCCGCCGGTGAGCATCCGCCCCCGGTTGAGCAACTTCCACATCCCATAATTTCGGTTATATCAGGTGTCCGCCCGCTGGCGGATCGTTAAATTTACTATTTTAACAATTTGTAAAGATACATCTAAAAATAAAATTTTAGGGTTCGCATTTCGTTCTATATGATAATGAGCCTTCTCCAGCTCGCTGATGATGTTTTGGGCCATGGTAATATCCATTGCGTTGGCCATTTTTTTGGCGGTCTCCAGCTCCTGTTCCGGTAAGTGCACCAACCTGCCGGCGCCCGAAAGTAACAGGCAGCATTCCCTTATAAAGTTGACGCCATAGCGTAAAAAATTCTTTTGGTTTTCGCGGCCCATCTTCGATGCCGTGTCAACAAAGGCGACAATCTCAATCCCTTTATTGCCAAAGCAAAGGCGCAGCCATTGTACAAATTGCCCATGGAAGCTATTGGTATCATCGGTCAGCATGGCCAGGGCATCGGCCAGATTACCGTTGCACAGGTAAGCTATTTGCGATGCCGCTTCGATGGTTTGGTTGTGCTTTTCAACCAGGTGATCCCGGATCTCATTAAAACCCAATGCCGGTATTTTGATGAGCTGGGTGCGTGACAGGATGGTATTCAATATCTGGTCCTGGTTTTGGGCGACGAGTAAAAACAGCGTGTTCGGCTGGGGCTCTTCGATGATCTTCAACAGAGCGTTGCCCTCCTTATCCAGGTATTCAGGCAGCCATAGAATAAGTACTTTGTAAGCTGATTCGAACGGCTTAAAGCTCAGCTTTTTGATGATCTGGTGGCACTCTAAAATATTAATATTGGCTTGTTTGTTGCCGGCGTCGAGGTAGCTGCGCCATACATCGAGGGTTAAATAAGGATTATCTGTAAAAGCGGTTCGCCAGTTTTCAATAAAATCGATGGAGCTTTCTTTGGGCGTGCCAAAAGTCGGATATGAAAAATGCAGGTCGGGGTGCATCAGCTTTTCATATTTGCGGCAGGAGGAGCACACCCCGCAGGAATCATCAACCTGTTTATCCTCGCACGATAAGTATTGTGCATAAGCAACCGCCAGCGGCAAACTGCCCGATCCGGCGGGCCCTAAAAACAATTGCGCATGGCTCACCCGGTTTTCTTTAACCGAATTGATCAAACGTTGCTTTACAGCTCCCTGCCCTACAATGTGTTTAAACCGCATTGCTGCGAATTTAGTGATTTGTGGGGAAGTCCGGAAGTCGGAAAAGTCCGAAAGTCCGAAAGACAGGAGATTCCTGGATAAAATGCTGTTTGTTTCCCTTAAATTTGGCAAATGCTTCTTCTAATCTCTAATCTCCAGTCTCTAATCTCTAGCACACAATGAGAGTCATGGCCTTCGATTACGGCACCAAGCGGGTGGGCATTGCGGTAACCGACCCTATGCAGATCATCGCGACCGGCCTGGATACTATCCATCCCATCAAAATTATCGACTACCTAAAAAAATACCTGCAGACCGAGCAGGTGGGGCGTTTTATTGTCGGCGAGCCGAAGCAAATGGATAATACACCGTCCCAATCGGCGGGGCATGTTAAAGGGTTTGTGAATTTGCTGAAGAAAACCTTTCCGGAAATACCTGTTGAAATGCTGGATGAGCGCTTTACCTCCAAGATGGCTTCGGCAACAATAGCGCAAAGCGGAATGAATAAAAAGAACCGGCAAAATAAGGAATTGGTGGATACGATATCGGCGGTGATATTGCTGCAATCCTGGATGGGGACCGCTGATTTTAGATGATTTATGGATTCCGCTGATTTTGATTTTAGGGAATTTGATTGTGTGATTTTTGTTTGGCCAGCTTGTATTCATTAGTAATACGATGGAAGTCCAAACTTTTTGCGCCGAAATTTAAAAGCAGACCAATTTCCAGTTTGTATGCCTCCAGGTAATTAAGCCCTTGGGCAAGATGATTATCATCAAGTTTTGATACTGCCTTTAATTCAACCATTACTATATCTGCAACCAAAAAATCCACGCGCCGGGTTCCAACTTCAACGCCTTCGTAATAAATCGTCATCTCCAATTCCCTGCGGAAATGCAGCCCCTGCCTGGTCATTTCAACAGCTAAAGAACGTTGATAAATCACTTCCTGAAAGCCATTTCCCAGCGTACGATGAACTTTCATGGCGCAGCCGAGTATTTTTGCAGTTAGATCAGAATGTTTGTACGCGGCGTTGGCATATTCTTTCATTGACAAGGAAAACAATAAATATCGAATAAAAATCACAAAGTCTCACCCGGCCCAAAAAATCAGCGAAATCAACAAATCATTAAAATCAGCGGTTTAACTTTGCGACATGGAAATCCTCCCTCCCGACCTTCAATCCTACCTCGACAACCATTGCGACCCCGAGCCGGAAGCGCTGCAATTCATCAATCGCGAAACGTATTTAAAAGTGCTGAAGCCGCATATGCTCAGCGGCCACTACCAGGGGCGGGTACTAAGCTTTTTGAGCAAAATGGTACAGCCAAAGCTGATACTGGAAGCAGGCACCTTTACCGGTTACGCTACAATTTGTCTGGCCGAGGGGCTGACGGCTGACGGCATTATCCACACTATTGAAGTAAACCCAGAGCTGGAGGAAATGCTCAATTCACATTTCGCGCTAACAGATGTTGGTAAAAAAATAAAACTTCATTTTGGTGAAGCAGAACAAATTATAGCGGGTTTCCCGTATACGGATATCGATTTGGTGTTCATTGATGCCGACAAAAAGAATAATTATACGTATTATTGCGGCGTACTTGAAAAAGTAAGATCCGGAGGATTAATAATAATTGATAATGTTCTGTGGAAAGGAAAGGTGTATGGCGGGGAAAACGATGCCGATACACAAGTTATCCGCAAACTCAATGACCAGATCGCTGCAGACACCAGGGTTGAAAAACTGATTCTTCCCATACGTGACGGGTTGCTGGTCATCAGAAAAAAGTAAATTATGAAAAAACTCTTACTGGCTTCGCTGGTGCTGCTCTCCGCAACTATTGCATCGGCGCAAAAAAACACTCCCCAAAGCTATATCGAACAGTTTAAGGACGATGCTATCCGCATTATGCATCAAACCGGCGTTCCCGCCAGCATCGTGTTAGGCGTTGCCATGCACGAAAGCGGCTGTGGCAACAGCAAGCTGGCCAAAAATTTGAACAACCAGTTTGGCGTAAAGGGCGGCGGCGGAACAGTGTACCAGGTCCATAAAAAAACGGTACACACCGCCTATAAAAAATACGAGTCGGTTTATGATTCCTTCCAGGACTTTGCCCGCATTATGACCGAACGCACCGAATTTAGCGGCCTCTCGTCAAGCCTCACCCACTTTGATTACCAGGGCTGGGCGCACGGCATCCAGAAACATGGTTACGCGCACGACAAACATTGGTCGCAATATGTGCTGGATATTATTAACCATTACCACCTGTACCTGTTTGACGAAAAGCCGGATGCGGGGGATACCACGCATAAAACGCAAATGGCGGAGAATGTGGCAGTAAAGAAATAATGGAAAGCGGAATGCGGATCAAAAAAACCGCGTTTCTCTATCAATTCAACAAGATTTCTTTCGCAATTGCGCCGGATGGCCGGGTTTCCCGTGGCTGTAACCGTCTCTTGCCGGGTTAAGTTAACTCACAAACCCCACAAAACCGTCATGGTAAAAAAAATGCACACCTCTTATTGTACTCCTGTCGTTAAGACCCTCAATTAAATCATTTGTCTATCACACTCACACACGCCCGCTTAATCGCCGCGGGGCCTAGTTACTTTGTCAGTCGCGACAAACCAAAACGCTTGTCAGCAGAATGCCTTGCCACGCGAGGCCTTATGTGCACTATCAGGAAATACCACGGGCTGGAATATTTTTGCCCGTGCTGCGTTCCACACAAGGCCTGCGCTTCAGCCAAAATTTCCTATGCCCGCAGCCGCACATGGCCACCATCGTTTTGCCCGGTTTCGCCCGAAGCTGTTCTGTGGACGGACGGAGTTTATTCATGTCATTCGCGTCCAGCGTGGCAAAGAGTTCGTGAAATAGCGTTTTTAATCAGGGCCATCCATAAATCCGACGAATCCGGTTCAGACAACGCGTTAGGGGGCGTCGCGGGTACTCCACAGGAGTCCTTTGGACTGGCCTGTGTGTAAGGCCTTGCAGGCGTATGAGCAAAGCACCCGACCCGGTTTTACCAGCGGGGAACGTACATATCATCAGTTAGCAGTTGGCAGTAAGTAGTATCGTTTAACCATAGGTTATTAATCCTCAAAATCCTTTTCACCCCTTTCCTTTCGCCCTTCAACTCAAAAAACCTACCTTAGTCCCACAACCACACAATTGCAATGAGAAAGTTAACCTGTTTATTGGCAGCTGTTTTACTTTGCGGCTTTGCCTGTGCGCAACAAATGAATACAACTAAATTGAGTTACCCCTTAACCCGCAAGGTGGATACCACCAATACCTATTTCGGCACCGTAGTGCCCGACCCGTACCGCTGGCTGGAAGACGACCGCAGTGCCGATACCAAAGCCTGGGTACAGGCTGAAAACAAGGTGACCTTTGATTACCTGGCGCAGATACCTTACCGCGACGCCATACATAAACGCCTGGAGCAGCTGTGGAACTTTGAGAAATACAGCGCGCCGTTTAAGGAGGGCAAGTACACCTATTTTTATAAAAACGACGGTTTGCAGGCGCAGTCGGTGTTGTGGCGGCAGGTGGGTGATGGTGCGCCGGAGGTTTTCCTGGATCCCAATAAATTCTCCGCGGACGGCACCACCTCCATGCAGGGTATCGACTTTACCAAAGACGGCTCGATGGCCGCCTACCAGTTATCAGAAGGCGGCAGCGACTGGCGCAAAGTGATCGTTATCCATACGGACAACAAAGTGCAGATAGGCGATACCTTACGGGACGTTAAATTCAGCGGAATAGCCTGGCGGGGAAATGAGGGCTTTTATTACAGCAGTTACGACAAACCGAAGACAGGTTCGCAGCTTTCGGGGATGACGCAATACCACAAGTTGTTTTATCACCAGCTGGGCACGGCGCAAAGCACAGATAAGCTGATCTTTGGCGGGGACGAAACCAAGCGCAGGTATATCGGCGCGTATTTGACGGAGGATGAGCATTTCCTGGTCATCACAGCCGCCAATGAAACTACTGGCAACGAGCTTTATATACAGGATTTAAGCCAGCCCGGGGGCCAGATTGTGCAGGTGGTCGGCAACTTTGACAATGAGCATTCCGTTCTGGATAATGTGGGCAGCAAACTATACATCATCACCAACGTGTATTCTCCTAATTTTAAAATTGTGACCGTTGATGCATCCGACCCAACGCCTACCCATTGGAAGGACCTCATCCCGACCACCCAAAATGTACTGAGCGCCTCCACCGGCGGCGGTAAAATATTTGCTGAATACCTAAAAGACGCTACATCATTTGTGCAGCAATACGATATGGACGGCAAACTGGAACGTACGATAACTTTACCGGCGGTGGGTACGGCATCCGGTTTTGGTACCAAGCATGACGAAAAGGAAACCTACTATACCTTTACCAATTACGTTTATCCGCCCACGATTTTTAAGCTGGATATTGCCACCGGAGCGTCCACCGTTTATAAAAAATCAAATGTACAGTTCGACCCCACCCGGTACGAAAGCACACAGGTTTTTTATAAGTCGAAGGATGGCACGAAAATACCGATGATCATCACGTATAAAAAGGGCACGGTGATGAACGGCAAAAACCCAACCCTTTTGTATGCGTATGGCGGTTTCAGCATCAGCCTTACGCCGGCATTCAGCACCAGCAATATCATTTTGCTGGAACACGGCGGCATATACGCCGTACCCAACCTGCGCGGCGGCGGCGAATACGGCGAAAAATGGCATAAGGCAGGCATCAAAATGAAAAAGCAAAACGTATTCGACGATTTTTATGCCGCTGCCGAATACCTGATCAAGCATAAATACACCTCGAAAGATTACCTGGCCATTTCGGGCGGCTCAAACGGCGGACTGCTTATTGGCGCCACCATGACGCAGCATCCCGGCCTTTGTAAAGTGGCCTTTCCGGCGGTGGGTGTAATGGATATGCTGCGCTACAACCAGTTTACCGCAGGTGCCGGCTGGAGCTATGATTATGGCACCGCAGAAGACAGCGGGGAAATGTTCAAATACCTGTACAATTATTCGCCTTACCACGCCCTGAAACCGGCCAGCTACCCTGCTACAATGGTGACCACCGCCGACCACGACGACCGCGTAGTTCCGGCGCATTCGTTTAAGTTTGCGGCACGCCTGCAGGAATACCAGCAAGGTAATGCACCAGTAATTATCCGCATTGAAACCAAAGCCGGCCACGGCGCGGGCCAAAGCACCGAGCAGGTGATTGCCGGGCAGACAGACAAATGGGCCTTTATGTTTTGGAATATGGGTGTGGTGTTTTGATTTCGGAAGTCGGATTTTCGTCCCGATAGCTATCGGGATCGGATTTTTGGAGGCGGAGTAAACTTACAAAGTCTTTGAGACTTCGTAAGTTTCACCGGAAAAAGATATGATCATGAAAAATATTACCCGGCTGATTTTCGGCATTACATTAAGTTTGGTTGTGATGGGCGCTAAGGCTCAGTCCGCCAAAAACCTTAACATCGTCTTCATCGGCAACAGCATCACTTATGGCGCCAACCTTGCACATCCTGAAACAGATGCTCCACCCGTTATTGTTGCTAAATACTGGGCGCAGCAAGTGCCGATCGGGGCAATTGCGTTTTCAAACCAGGGACACAGCGGTTATACCACGCTTGATTTTCTGCCGCATACAGCTGCATTCGCCTCGGCTGAAACCGCCGCCTGGGTGTTTAGCGATAAAAATGCACTCCTCATTTTTTCCATCGACCTGGGCACCAACGACAGTGCGATCAAAGGGCCAAACGGTGCGCCAGTAAAGCCGGAGGATTACAGGAAAAATTTAAAAGCCATTACAGATGCCTTGTTAAAGGATTTTCCCAGATGCGTTGTCATGATCAACCACCCGATCTGGTATAGCCCCAACACCTATAATGGCGCCATGTATTTGCAGGAAGGGTTGGACCGGCTACAAACCTATTTCCCGGAAATTGACAGCTTGGTGGCCGACTATCGAAAATCCCAACCGAAAAGAGTTTTTGTGGGCGACTTAATGGCCTTCGATTATTTTAAAACCAATTACCTTACCGATTTAACCCCCGAAAATGGCCACCAGGGAACATTTTACCTGCACCCCAATAAAAAAGGGGCAATTGCGCTTGGCAATTACTGGGGCGCTGCTATCTATAAGATGGTAAAACGAATGGGCAAAAATTAATCCGCCAGCCAAACTGCATCCAAAAACCATTTTTTGCGGTCAAAAAAATGATAAGCCGGTTTAAATAAGGCGGTTTTTGCGATCGTGTCTGTTTGCGCGACGGTGAATTTTTGCGATATCTCCATAAAAACACACTCGTCCTTTGCAAAGCCGATCGTTTCACAGCCTATTTTAACTTCCTGCTCTTCCAAACTTACCAGGTAGCTTTTACAAGCTCCGTTATCGGGATCATAAGTTGGATAATGCGCGAATTGGTCAATATTGAAATTTCCGTTCAACTCCCGGTTGATGCGTTCCAGTAAATTGAGGTTGAAGCGCCTGGTAATCCCTTCCTTATCGTTATAAGCTGCCAAAATGGTAGCCGGATTTTTTTTAAGGTCGAACCCAATGAGCAGCATGTCGCCATCAGCCAGGTGGTTACGCAGCTCGCGGCAAAAACTTTCCGCTTCTGCCGATTCCATATTGCCTATATTTGAACCCAGGAACATCACCACTTTCCGCTTGTTGGATAGCGCGGCAGCTTTCTCAAGCATCTGGAAATACTCGCCGTTAAGACCGTTCATTTGCAGGCCGGGTAAAGTTACCGGTAGCGTAACGTTCAAATATGAAATTACATTTTCGGAAATATCGATGGGGAGATAATTGAAATTGGCCTGTTTTTCCAGCAGGTAACGCAGCAGGTACGCAGATTTTGTCGCGTCGCCCGCACCCAGTTCGATCAGGTCGAAAGCATCACCATCGCCGATGATCGCGTCGCATATTTCGGCAGTCTTTTCCGAAAATATTTCCAGCTCGCAATTCGTGGGGTAATATTCGGCGCAGGCCATCAGCTCCTGGAATATCTTATCGCCGATGGCATCGTAAAAATACTTCGAGCTTAAGTATTTTGGTTCGGCAGTAAGGCCCGTTATTACATCCTCGTAAAACTGGCTGTATTTTGATTTGGCCGGGCGGTTCATCCCGAATCCCATCGGAACGGCCTGCATGGTTTCTATGTTTTTCATATGGTGTCAGGTTATCTATTTAGCCAGCCTTATACCGGTAAATTGCCAGCGTAAATTAGTTTGAAAAAAGTTACGGTAAGTGTTGCGGCTATGGCCCGGCGGGGTAACTTCGGACGCGCCGCGCAGCACTTTTTGGTTCACCATAAACTTGCCGTTATACTCGCCAATTGCGCCGGGCGCCCTGGTAAAACCCGGATAGGGCAGATAGCTGCTCTCGGTCCATTCCCAGCTTTTACCCCATGCGAATTTATCTGACGCCGCCTCCCACTCAAATTCAGTCAGCAGCCTTAACCGCGTCCAGGCGGCATAGGCGTAAGCCTCGAAATAACTGATATGGCAAACCGGCTCGTGCGGGTTAAGCGGCCCCAGCCCATGGTAGGAGTACTGGTACCATTCCTCATCGATCACATGCCAGTACATCGGCGCTTCAATTTTGTTTTGCTTTACCCAATCCCAGCCCTCGGCGTGCCAGTGCCTGAAATCATGGTAGCCTCCGGCATTCATAAATTGCAGGTACTCTTCATTGGTCACCAGGTTGGGACTAACCTGATAGGCATTCAGGTAGACTTTGTGTGGATTCAGTTCGTTGTCAAAACAAAACCCTTCGCCCTTAAAACCAATTTCGTAAATACCTTCCCCCATTTTTATAAATTCAGTATCTACAACCTCAACTTTTGGCGAAACGTAATCTTTCGAATATGCAGGGAACAAGGGGTTATGTCCTAAAATGTATTTGATATCGGTATACAAAAGCTCCTGGTGCTGTTCTTCGTGGTTTAGCCCGAGTATGACCAAGTCTTTTACATCGCCCGAAATGTCGCTGCACAAAAACTTCAGCATGGCCTCATCCACATACTCGCGGTAGCGGTAAATATCAATTACCGTAGGCCGACTTAAATTGCCCCGGTCGGTACGGATCACCCGGTTGCCCACCGTCTCGTAATAGCTGTTAAATACGTAATTAAATTCCGGGTTATACTCCTGGTAGCCCATAAAATACGGTTTCAGGATAAAGGTTTCAAAAAACCAGGTAGTGTGGCCGATATGCCATTTGGGCGGGCTAACGTCAACTACGGGCTGCACCACGTAATCTTCTGTTTGCAGCGGGCTGCAAATATGCTCCGTGCGTTTGCGCACATCCATGTAGCGCACCGCTAAATCTGTAGTAAGTAGTGGTTCTGCCGTATCCATCAAATTACCTGCTTTCCAAATACCGTTTGAGGTTCGAAATTGTTTTAATTTTTAGTTTTTCTGCCTGGCCCCGCCGCATCATCAAAGCATACGCATTATTAAACCCGATCGGTTTTAGCCATTTAATATTATATTTCTTTTCAAATTCGTCGTCAACGTATTTATATGTCGCCTGCGGGCTTGGCGTCAACGCGTCGACGACCTTTGCGGGCGGTTGTAAAATAGCCAGTAAACCGGTACCCGTGTATTCGGGATAAAAATCTATCTGGTCGTTCATCAATGCGTCAAAACAAATTTTGGTACCGCCCAGGCCGGTTTTCGTCGCCACGTCATACCGACTATTGCCTTTTATCAGCATACTGTAAATGTCAGCCAGGATATATTGCTCACCGAAAATTTTGGACCCGATGCGCACCACGCCGCCCCCTCCGCCTTGGTCCCGCTTCCATAAATGCTGTGCGACCAGGAAGTCCTTAGCAACCTTTTCAGGACTTTGGTGAAGGTAATCAGTCTGGTAATTTAAGGCCGTCATGGTGCTGTCATTTATTTTTCCGGCTAACAAATTTAGTATTTTTTCCAATCCTGCAAACTTTTTTAGCGAATTTTCTCTGGCGATGGGCGCGGCGTAATAAGGCGGAAAGATTGCCTTGTCATCCGTCAGCACCACCAGGTCATATGCCTTTAGTCGCCCATCGGTTGAATAGCCGCTGATCACGTCCAGCTGTTTTTCATAGGCTGCCTTGTACATCACCGCATCGCTGATCACCACGGTGCTTATTTTTAGCCCGTACTTGCTTTGCAAGCCGAGGTTGCCGTCGCGCCTGCCCATAAATTCGGGCGTAAAGCCAGCTTTCAGTTTGGTGCCATAGGCGGATGGCAGCAAGTAAAATGAAGACAGCAATACCAGCAGCAGTGGCAGCGCGGCAGTGGCCGTTCTGAGTTTTTTAATGTTTAGCTTTTGTAGTCGCGACAGCAAAAAATCAAATAAAATAGCCAGCAATGCAGCGGGAATAGCCCCGGCCAGTATCATATTGGGGTTGTTGAGCGATATGCCGCCAAAAATAAACTCGCCCAAACCACCGGCGGCTATGTATGAGGCAAGCGTGGCCACGCCCACATTGATCACTGTTGCCGTGCGTATCCCGGCGAAAATGACCGGCATGGCCAAAGGCAGCTCTACTTTCGACAGCACCTGCCATTTGCTCATACCCATGGCTACAGCGGCCTCTTTAACCGTTGCATCAACACCGGTTATTCCGGTAAAGGTGTTTCTGATAATAGGCAGCAAGGCGTAAAGCAGTAATGCGGCGATGGCAGGTTTTGGGCCGATGCCGAGCACCGGGATCATAAAACCAAGCAAGGCAATGCTCGGGATGGTTTGCAATATCCCGGCTACTCCCAAAACCGCACCCGAAAAGTTTTTGCGGCGGCTGATAAATATGCCAAGCGGCAAACCTATGAGCACGGCGATAAACAGCGAGATAAACGTTAGCCCGATGTGCTGCACCGTCTGCTCCAACAGCTTGCCCGACTGCTGGCGCATAAACTCCCATAAGGTTTGCTGCTCATTCATGCGCCTGTTGTTTGTATTTATAAAAGGCGGCCATCAACTGCTCAAAACCAGTCGACCGCGTTTTGTTATTTTCCGGATGGATAATATTCAGCGTTTCGCTGTTTTTAAATTTGAAATGCTCCATGGCGGTCCATAAGCCAAGGTCTGCCTGCAATGCTACACCCCCTTCAGCGGGCTTGGGGGTCAACCATTTCCACAGATCCATCAGCTTTACCGACTTTAACTCCAGGCTCAGCCGCTGCTCCTGCAAAAACTCTCGTACAAAATTATTTTTTGGCTGAAAAAGCAACTCCGCAGGTGTCCCGTTTTGCACGATCCGGCCCTTATCCATCAAACAAATTCGGTCGCCCAGCTCAAAGGCTTCCTGCACGTCGTGGGTAACCATGATGATGGTTTTTCGTTTTAGCTCGTCCAGGGCTTTAAACTCGGCATGTATCTTCGCGCGTGTCACATTATCCAGCGCACCGAAGGGCTCGTCCATCAGCAAAACCGGCGGATCAGCAACCAGGGCCCTTGCCAGGCCAACCCGCTGCTGCTGCCCGCCGCTTAATTCGCCGGGAAAGGCACGCAACTGATCTTTGGCAAGATGTAGCTTTTCTATTAGTTCTGATATCCGTTTCTCCGTCCGTTTTTTATCCCACTGAAGCAACTGCGGCACGATGGCAATATTTTCAGCCACGGTATAATGCGGAAACAGGCCATGGTTTTGCAGCACATAGCCGATACCCCGGCGCAGCGTTTCGGCTTGTTGTTCCAGGATGTTTTTATCGCCGATAAATATTTGCCCTGCCGACGGCTCGATCAGCCGGTTGATCATTTTTAGCGTGGTGGTTTTTCCGCAGCCGCTGGTGCCTAATAGCACAAGGTTTTCGTGCTCTTTTACTTCAAACGAGATGTCATCCACGGCTTTTACCCTGCCAAAATGTTTGCTGAGATGTTGAGCTTTTATCATGGCAATTGTTAAAACACCCGCCCTTTAGTGGGAAGATGTGTCGGTAAAGCCGACAGAGGGGTTAAATACTCCTCCCGGCCTCCCCTAATTTTAGGGAAGGAGTAAGAAACCTTTTTCTCCCCCTAACTTTAGGGGGAGATGTCGACGCAGTCGACAGAGGGGGTATAACCCGTGCCCTCAGTTTAACCTTCCAACGCCATAAACAAATTATTCAGCGACTCGGCAAAAAGCGGGTGCGCAAAAACAAAGTATCTTATCTCGTCATAGGTAATCCCGCCCGCCATGGCCATTTGCAATACGGTCATCGTTTCGCCACCCTCCGGGCCTAAAATGGTCGCGCCGAGTATCTTTTTGGTATCCGGGTCAACAATCGCCTTCATAAATCCGCGGGTGTCGCCGGTTTCAATAGCGCGGGCTACATACTCCATCGGCAGTTTGGCCACTTTGTGTTTAATGCCTTTCTTTTTAGCTTCCGTTTCGTTTAAACCGATACAGCCCAGTTGCGGATCTGTGAACATGGTGTAGGGTACAGGCCGGTCCTTTATAGTCAGGCTTTGTCCGTGCACCAGGTTGCGGTAAACAATGGTGTAATCGTTATAGCTGATATGGGTAAACGCAGGGCCGCCCTTAACGTCGCCAAGTGCGTAAATGCCTTTTACATTGGTTTCCAGTTTGTCATCGGTTTTAATTGCGCCGCGATCGTCGGTTTCAACGCCGGTCGCCGGTAAGTTTAATAACGCGGTTTGCGGTGCACGGCCAACGGCGATCAGGACATGCGAGCATTTGATCTGCTTTTCTTCGTCGCCCACTTTTATTGTCGCAACAATTTTGCCGGCCTTTTTTTGTTTGAGGCGAGTGGTTGTGGCATCAGTATGGATCACAATATCTTCGACCTTTAGTATTTTGTCCAGTTCTTCGGAGACATCCTCATCCTCGCGTGGTACGATCCTGGCTGAACGCTCCACTACCGTTACTTTACTGCCAAAACGCCTGAACATCTGCCCAAACTCCAGGCCTATATAGTTCCCCCCGATCACCAGTAAATGTTCAGGCACCTCGTCCAGATCAAGAATGGTGGTCGACGTCAGGTATTCAATTTCTTTCAAACCTTCTATCTCCGGTATCACGGTTTGCGCCCCGGTATTTAAAAAGAACAGGTCGGCGGCAAATTCCTGCCTTTTGCCGGCCTTTGGTTTTACTGAAATCGTTTTCTCCCCGGTAAAAGTGGCCGCGCCAAACAACACTGCCAGGTTTTTTGTGGCCTCCAGCCCCTTTCGGCTGCCATTTCTGAACTGGTGGACAATCTCATCCTTACGCTGTTTTATCTTCGGCATGTTTACCGAAAAATCCTTTATCTTAATACCAAGATGCGCACTTCGGGAAGCCATATAAGCCATTTTTGCCGAGGCGATCATCGTTTTAGTGGGGGTACAGCCGTCATTAACGCAGGTGCCGCCAATCCATCGCTTTTCAACCAGCAGTGTTTTTTTGCCGGCCTGGGCCAACTTTTTAGCCAGCGGTCCGCCCGCCTGCCCGGCGCCGATCACGATGGCATCATAATGTTTTATCATATTGTTTGGTAGCTGGAAAGATTCACTATAAAGATAGGAGCTAAATGTTTATATATGAAATGCCGCTGCCAGGGATTTTGTTTGCCTATTGTAATTTGTGATGGGGGAAGTCCGAAAGACCGAAAGTCAGAAAGACCGGAAGATGGGAGACGCCCTGGATTGGCGTAAATTCCCATGGTATCGCAGGACAAAAAAGGCAGGCAATAACCCGGTCAATCTTCCGGTCTTTCCGGCTTCCGGTCTTCCCTACTTAAAAAATCAAACTTTTTTTTAATTTTCCCCGCAAACGTATATCTTTGCAGTCCCGAAAAAAGGAGTTGAGAGCCTTTGTCTTAGGTTCAAAGGCATAATTTGACTTGAGACTTATAGCTCAAGACTTTCGACTAATAAGAAAGGCCCGTTCGTCTAGGGGTTAGGACAGGAGATTTTCATTCTTCAAACAGGGGTTCGATTCCCCTACGGGCTACTAAAAACAATGCCAAAAGATGCTAAAACCCTGCAAATCAAACATTTGCAGGGTTTTTTGTTGATATAAAAACACCATATTATGCACCAAAACGCAACAAAAATGAGCGTAATTCGGTGCGTACCTATTGGCAAAAACACTACGCACCGAATTGCTTTTAATTAATTGATTATCAACCTGTTCAGCGAGTGAACATCTTGATAATAGCGGGTTACAAACTTACTTTTGTTTCACTTTTAAGCTTGTAATTATGAAAAGTAATTTCCATCTGCTTTTTTACATCAGAAAGCAAAAAAACTACAAAGGCGGTGCAATGCCTATCTACATGCGTATCACCGTCAACGGCAAACGTGCAGATATGTCTGCCGGGCGCGAATGCGAACCCGTCAAATGGAACAGCCATGCAGGTCGTGCAATTGGTACAAAAGAAGAAATCAAGTCCCTTAACAATTACCTGGACAGCTTGCAAAGCAAAGTAAGGGATGCGCACCAAGCGTTGATTGATGCAAACCAAACCATAACAACCGAAAGTTTGCTGAACCAATTTACAGGTAAAACTCAAAAGAGCCGTTACCTTATGCAACTGTTTACCGAGCATAATGCAAAAGTAAAGGCATTGATCGGCAATGGATTTGAGGCGAATACATTAAAGGGGTACAACACTTCTGAAAAACACCTTATAGGTTATTTGCAAAATGAATATGGCAAAACCGATGTTGAAATTAGCCAATTGAACCATGCTTTTATCACAGGCTTTGAATTTTACCTAAAAGCAGAATGTAAAATTAGCGGGGTATCAGCAGCCAAATACATTAAGCATCTGAAAAAAATTGTTAATCACTGTATTGCCAATAATTGGCTAAAGCAGAACCCTTTTATAAATTTCAAATCTTCTGCAAAAGCAAAAGAACGTACTTATTTGACACAACAAGAACTGGATGCCATCACCAATAAAAAATTTGTTTTTGAACGATTAACACAGGTGCGGGATGTCTTTGTCTTTTGCTGTTATACCGGGTTATCTTATGCTGATGTAAAAAAACTAAGGAGAAATGAGATTGGGATAGGCATGGACGGTGATAAATGGATATTCACAAGCAGGCAAAAAACAGATACTTCTTCAAGGATACCGCTTTTGCCCGCAGCCTTAGCAATATTGAACCGCTATAAAGATCATCCGCAATGCGATAATATGGGCTTACTATTACCGGTTTTGAGCAATCAGAAGATGAATGCTTACTTAAAGGAAATAGCAGACCTATCCGATGTAGTTAAGCACTTGACATTTCATTTAGCAAGGCACACGTTCGCGACGACTGTTACCTTGTCCAATAATGTCCCTATAGAAACGGTTAGCAAAATGCTCGGCCATACGAATATCAAAACCACACAGCACTACGCTAAAATATTAGACATGAAGGTCAGCAAGGACATGGCATTGCTAAAAGAGAAATATAAAGCAAGGGCTTTTTAATGAAGAAACAAGTAAATCAAAAAGAACAAAATATCAATTTACTAAAATAACTATATTTGTATGAGAACACTATATCAAAGTATGAGCAGCACTACCGCAAACGATCTACATTCAGTTTCAATCTTCGACCTATCAGAAGAAGAGCTGCGGGAAAGACTGCGTCCCACTTCTGAAAAGATTAAACAAGAAGCATTCGCAAAAAATAGCTACCTCACCTACTACGATCCTTTGCTTTGCCCGGACACCAGTTATGCTATTCATGAATATCGCGACAGAAGAGAACTGGTCAAATTAGAAAACGGAAAGGCGCATCTGGTTAAAATATTGTAGTCATGTCAAAAGAGAACCCGCAATTAACAATTGTCGGGGGACCAAACGGTGCAGGTAAATCTACCTATAGCAGAGATTTATCGCCTAAGGGAGCCATTGTTTTTGATGCAGACATCATATCAGCGCGTGTTGCTGCCCGTTTACCCCAAGACGTTCCTGTCGAAAGTATTTACTTTGCTGTGCAATCAGTATTCCTTGACTTTGTAGAAGAAGCCATCAGAAAAAAACAGGATTTTACGATAGAAACCAATTTCAGAGATAATCAGCTGATGGATACCATAGCCCGATTCAAACAGAATGGCTATGATACCAGTATGATCTACATGATGCTTAATGATGTCGAACTTTCGATTGACCGCGTAAAAATACGCGTCAGCACAGGTGGCCATTTTGTTGACGAGGCCAGCATTCGGTATAACTATGAGGAAGGATTAAAGAACCTGGAGTACTTTTCTGGTAGGTTTGACAACCTTGAGATTGTTGACGTTTCAAAAGGCCCCGGAGAATTAAATTCCTTATTAAAGATAAAGCGACACCAGCTTGTTTACCTAAAAGTCGACCTGCCGAGTGGCTTGGCACAGATTGTTATCAATATCGCTGACCGCTATAGGAATAATTCCAGGGACAAAGACAATGATGAAGAACAAGGCTGGGATTATAGACGCGGACGATAAGCATCCCCATAAGGAAAAGCCATTTTTACATTCCGCTATGCTGCATTGTAAAAACCGCTTTTCCTTACCCGCTAAAGGATGTTGCTCGCCTACTCGCAACAACCTTTCTTTGCCCTGTGCTTTAAAATATTCATCCCTTATTCACCGGCACCGCGAAGGTAGGCCAAACCGGGACAAAGCATCAAGGCTATAGCAAGCGGGCCGGTTTTGTTTGTTTTTTCAGCTGTGGCCCGGCCTTGATGCTTTGCCCGGTTTAACACTTTAGTTGCTTAACCGTTGAATAAGGCCTATTCTGTTCATCAGCTTATTGTATCGGTTTTATCGATGTCTATTATCGCTTTACGACCCGTATTGATCAATTTGTTCAATACCTTTGGCCGCATCCATCTGCGGATAGTGACTTTTAACGTAGGCCTTAAATGCTTCTTTTGTTTCAGCCAGTTCCCACTCCCTCCTTGTCAGGCATAGCATTGGCCATTTTTTAACTTCTTTCATAAAACCGTAAACAGGCAGATAAGGTGGCGCGTAATAAAATGAGTTTGCTATAAGCTTATCGTAAATGGTTTTATGGAGGACGCTTTTCAAATCTCTAACTAAATCGTAGGCGATTGTGTATTTACTTCCGGCCTTTATTGTTTCCGCCAGAACTGGCTGCCCTTCATCATAAAAGAAGGTGTACAGGTAATTTATAAATCCGCTTTCCAGTTCGTCACAGAGATCTTTACTATAATAATCATACTCTTTTTTAAATAGATCGAGCGAAAAATCGTCCGGATGTTTTTCCGCGATGAATTTGATCACCGCAGTTTCCAGACTAATCACCTGCAAAATGCCTGGGCCCTCTGCGATACTGGTCCCCGGTATTTTAAGGAAATACCGCTCTTTAGCAAACAGCTCGAAATAATAGCTTTTAAAAAAATGTGTCTTCCGGGCGAAGGTTACCTGAACATATAGCGGGTAAGTGGTCACACCATGAAAGTTGACCTGCTTTAGCCGGTAATTAAAGTAGGTTTTGTAGGAGATCTTCAATTTATTTTGAATTTTTTATAGAAATAATTTTAGTTCGTTTTAGCTGCATTTGAAGTGCTATGTGTATTTACATAGTTGCCCTCTATCGCAAATCAGTTCAAAAAGCATCAAATCTAATTTGTGTGATCAGTTTACAAATATACCATAAGTTTTGATATATTTTAAATTATCAAAACAAGTATTTACATTTGCTTTGGTGTTAAACCAGCTGATCTTCTATAATCCCTTGCCGGGAGCTTAGCCATGCCTTTCCTGGTATGGACGAATATCAAAATTATTAATGTGCTAAATATCTATTTTATGAATGTGGAACTATTGACCAAAGAAGATTTAAAAAACTTTAAAACCGAATTACTTAATGACATCAGGGAAATGATCAAGCCCGGCGCTGGACAGTCTAAGCAATGGCTCAAAAGCAACGAAGTACGTAAGATGCTAAGCATCTCCCCAGGTACGCTACAGAACCTGCGCATCAACGGGACACTACGATACACCAAAATAGGCGGGATGATGTATTACAAGCTGGAAGACATTACCAGGATATTGGAAGGGAACTCACGCTAATGCGAAAGAGCATCACCAATGAAATCACCGACTATAGCAATTGGATCAAACGAATGGGTAAGGATGAACGCCTGATGGCGACACACATGAGTTTATTCACGGCTTTGTTTGTCCATTTCCAGCGGAACGGTTTTGTAAGTCCATTTCCGGTAACCAGGGCAGGCCTGATGGCCTGCTCAAGGATTGCCTCGGTGGCAACCTACCATAAATGCATCAAAGAACTGAACGACTTTGGTTATATCCGGTATCAGCCAAGCTTCAGACCTAAAAAAGGTAGCCAGGTTTATTGGACGGCAGCAATGGAGGATAGGCTATGAAAGTTTGTAAGACAATCAAAACCAGCCAGCGTGGTTTCGCAGTGTATGCATTCGCTGCCAATTTTTTCGATGTGAATTTTTTCGCCGGCAACGGGTTCACTGCGAATTTGTTCTCCCTGATTTTTTTCAGGGAGAATTTTTTTGCGAAACAATGCATCACGGTAAAAAACACTTTGTCTCCGGATACTTTGTCCCTGGAAATTGGCGTCCAAACGAAAATTCGTTTGGAGCAAGCGGAAGCTGGGCGGAGCCCTGCTTTGCTTGCCCTGCGCTTCGCTACGGGGGTTTTGCGTATCCTCCGGGGATACTTGTGACCGTTTTTCGATACAGAACAAAAGAAAATGGAATACTTAATGGTATCCTATGTATCGGGATATCATGACAACATAATGAAATTGGAATGGAAGATATTAATGTCAAATCAGTACGCTATCCAGAACTGACCGACCAGAAGTTTGAAAAGATCGCACTAAAGTTGGGCAGAACGAAACGACAGGTCTTTATTCAAATGGTCGACTATTTCTATAAAAGCAAGAAAGACCCGATGGACCTGAATGATGAGTTATTAAAAAATACACTAATGAAAAATCACCAGCAGTACATCGGTTTTATCAAAACACAGGAAAATATGCTGCTGGTTCCGATGAAGACATTAATGGACAAAATCGGCGAATCGCAGCGGCAAATTATTGGAAGTTTTAATACCGAAGTGCTAAATCATAATGTAGACGTATTAAATAACCAGCATGCCCTGACAGCGATGTTCGGTGAGATCGGCCGGTTGATGGATGCGATACTACAAAGTCAGAAAAGCAAGGAAACACTTAAGGCGCAGTTTATCTCGATACTGGAGGCGTATATCAAATCGAGAGAAGCATTTACCATGATGACATCAGGCAGGGAAAAAGAAGAGTTGATCGCAGTCAGCAAAGAACAAGTGCGGCTTTTATAATCTGGAGGGTAGGTTATGTTTATCAATATTAGCGACAGCAAAGAGGCAGCCAACAAAGGTAGCAGCAGCGGGCTGGTTCATTATCTCGAAAAAGAGAACAGGTTCGATAAGAAAAGCGAACCGGAGTATTGGTTTAACGGAAGGCAGGTAAACATTGATCCTTATCAGGTCATGCGAACAATAGATAATAATATCGCCAAATTAGGCAAGGCTGATGCCAAATTCTTCCTGGTAAATATTAGCCCCAGCCAAAAAGAGATCGCCTTTTTAAGAGAACAATACGGCGATGATGGTGTCAAAGATCAGCTCAAAGGATTCGCGGTTCGGGTAATGGACACTTACGCGCAAAACTTTAAACGGGAGGGCATAAATAGCCATGAGGACCTGATTTGGTTTGCCAAGCTGGAAAACCATCGCTATTATAGTTATAACGATCCTGAAGTAAAACAGGGGCTTAAAAAGCGGGGCGACCGGAAGGATGGTGAACAATTACACGTACAGGTGATTGTATCCAGGAAAGACGCCACTAATACGATCAAACTCAGTCCTATGAATACTTCACGCGGCAGGAACGAGGAACATTCCAAAAAAATGGGGCAGTTTGACCGGGTGGCTTTTAAACAAAGCGGCGAAGGTCTCTTTGACAGCTTATTTGAATTTGACAGGCAGCTTAAGGAAACCATGGCATACGCTAACGCCCAAAAGAACGGCAGCCTATATGATCGTCTGCAAATAGACATGTTGGAATTGGAAATTCCTATTCCTTCGGATGCCGCACCGAAGGGGGAAATTGTAAACCACCTAGCGACTGATTTAGAGAATCTGTATAATGATTTAAGCGAACAAATTCACATTAATATAACTGATGATGTGGACGACGAAGCAGTATATGGCAAGAACAGGCATCGGCATAAGCCCCGCGGAAGGTAGTACTTAATACCTCAAATAATTACATTTGAATTCCCCTTGGCTACTCACTTGGCTACTCACCTGTTTCCCGCGTGCTACCTTTGGCTTTCATTTCAACACATCCGGCAAAATTACCAACAGGCGGAATGGAACGTTAGGACTGTACAAGCAAGGCACTTTTGTTTTTGTTTTTTATTAGCTTGCTCGGCCTTGACATATTACCCGGCGACGCATTGTTAAGTTGTTTGGGGTGATGGCAACCGGAGTAAAGCATTCCGGTATTGTGTGGCTGTTTTGCCAAATGCGATTTTACCGGCCTTACTGAGATGGCTTTCATCCGCGAAGCCCTTCTCTTCTGCGATCTCGGAAATATTCAGGTCGTTCTAGCGCAGCCAGGTTTTTATGAGGCTCAGTTTATACCGGTTGATACAGGACTTAAGTGTAAATTCGGTTTGCTGTCTGAAATACAGGCTCAAGTGATGAGGTAGAGTGAGTTCTTCACTTGTAATTTGATTTCTTAATCAGCCTTTTAATATCCTTGATCCATATCTTTCTTCCATCTGTGTCTACAATGCCCTCTTCTTTAAATTCTTTGATCAGGCGTATTACGTTTTCGTGTGCAATTCCGACCATATTTGCAAGGTCCATCCTGGAGATATTTAAAATGACTTCTTTTCCATCCAACTCTTCATCTTTGTATTTTTCCCGGAGTACAATCAAAGCGATTGCCAGCCGTTCAGGAGCTGTACGTTGAGCGATAACGGAAATGCTGTTGGTCAATACCGTAAATTCATGGCTTAATGCCTTTAGCAATCGCCAGTTAAAAGCCGGGGAGCGATGTAAAATGCTGATAAAATCTTCTTTGGGTATGAAGCTTATCAAACTGTCTTCTATCGCCGCTGCCGAATCCGGATACCTTTCTTCTGACAGAACAGCATGATAACCGATCAGCTCTCCCTGGTTTGCCACATAAATGATCTGTTCTTTGGCCAAATTATCAACCTTGTACTTTTTTACTTTGCCGCTTCTTATTAAAAAAATGCCCGAAGGCACGGAACCTTCCCTGAAAATTACATCTCCTTTCAGGAATTTCAGGTCGCTTTGATGCACAAGCAGATCTGCATAATCTTCTTCCGAAAGGACGTTAAGCATTGATTGCGTAGTAAAATTCCAACGGTCGATTGGGAAAATTCCGGACAGGCTCATAATCAAAGGTACGAATTTTTAAAACTGATAAATATCAGCTTTTGCATTGATTTCTTACAGCAAATCACTTTCCTGCTGTGACTAAATTTGTAAAACATGAAAGCTTACCCATTTTCCAACTTCCCGCCTGTTCCCGAAGATCAGTACGATGGATTAGTTGTAAGACTGAATAAGGCTCATTTAAACGCTTCCCTGTTTACCAATGATGCAGCGTTCGACTGGTTATACCCGGAGCATTTTCAATTACTGTCTCTCAAACATTGGACACCTTTGGCCATTGCCAGTAAGGCGGCCGAGTTTTTGGCGGAACCAGGTGCCAGGGTATTGGATATAGGTAGCGGCATCGGAAAATTTTGCCTTGCCGCAGGCTACTATTTCCCCGAAACTTTTTTCTACGGGGTGGAGCAAAGACATGAATTAATTTATTTGGCTGAAGAAGCAAAGGGGTATACGAAACTGCCTAACGTAAACTTTATTTACGCCAACATAACCCAAATCAATTTTAAAGAGTTCGATCATTTCTACTTTTACAATTCATTTTTTGAGAATCTTGATCCGGCAAATCAAATTGATGACACCATTGAATTATCAGAAAGCTTATATACTTATTATACCCAATATCTTTATACGGCCCTGGATGAAAAGCCTCCGGGAACCCGCCTGGTTACTTTTCATAGTTTGGAACACGAGATACCTTCAAATTATAAGCTGATGCATGTTTCTTACAGCACCCTGCTTAAGATGTGGATCAAAGCATGACCAATGGAAGTACGGCAATTTTTACGTTCCTCGCTCAGAAATTTTCAAACCCGGGGAAAAAATCAAAACATGTTTAACGATACTATTAATTCTGAACTTTTCTGTAAGGACACAGTTTTTGATGATTTATATCCCGATCATATCCAGGAACTGTCCCTGATGCACTGGACACCTGTTGATATAGCAAAAAAAGCGGGTAAGTTTCTCGCCCTTCCAAATGCCCGGGTTTTGGACATCGGCAGTGGTGTAGGCAAATTCTGTATAACAGCAGGTTTTTTTCATCCTGGAACAACATTCTACGGAGTTGAACAGCGAAGTGAATTATTCACTTTCGCAGAAATGGCCAAAGCAGAAATCAGTTTGCCCAATGTGAGTTTTATACATGGAAACCTGACAGACCTGGACTTCAACGACTACGATCATTTTTATTTCTATAACCCTTTCTACGAAAACATTGAACCGGGCAGCCGCATAGACTATGCAGTGGCGACTTCATTTGAATTATATGATCTTTATAGCAGGTTTGTTTACAAAATGCTTGATGAAAAGCCCCCGGAAACGCGGCTGGTCACTTTTCATGCGTCAGACGAGCAAGTTCCCTCTAGCTACCAACTGGTAAATAATTCATATAGCAGGCTGTTGAAAATGTGGATAAAGGAATAACGTTGGTGAATCATGGCCTGCTATATGAATTATAATTTAGTGCCAAAAAAATGTATCATGAGTGGTCGGCGTTTCTTAAAATTAAGCAAGATAAAACATGCGTAAAAAACTTCAGGATAGGATTGCCCTGTTTACAGATGCTGCTGTAATAAAGGCCACCGGCCTTTATCCTTATTTCAGAGCTATTGAATCAAGCCAGGATACCGAAGTCATCATGAATGGCAAGCGGGTTTTGATGTTTGGGTCAAATTCCTATTTAGGATTGACCGATCATCCAAAAATTAAAGAAGCTGCAAAAAAGGCAATAAATGAGTATGGCACCGGATGTGCAGGATCAAGGTTTTTAAATGGGACACTCGACATACATGTTGAATTGGAGAACCGACTGGCCCGTTATGTAAATAAGGAGGCAGCTATCTTATTCAGCACTGGTTTCCAGGTCAACATTGGCGTATTATCCTGTATCACCGGGCGAAACGACTATCTTATATTGGATGAATACAACCATGCGTCTATTATCGATGGATGCCGCCTTTCGTTTTCAAGGGTCATTAAATATGTCCACAATGACATGCAGGATTTGGAGCGTAAGATCGGTATGCTGCCGGATGAAGCGGTCAAAGTAATTGCAGTAGATGGCATTTTCAGCATGGAAGGGGATATTGTTAAGTTGCCTCAAATCGTAGCCATTGCCGATAAGCATGGCGCAAATATAATGATTGATGACGCGCATAGCCTGGGCGTTATCGGGCATCGCGGCTCCGGCACGGCCTCCCATTTTAACCTGACAAAGGATGTGGACTTAATTACAGGTACTTTTAGCAAATCGCTCGCGTCATTAGGCGGTTTTGCAGCCGGAGACCATGCTACTATAGATTATCTGAAACACCAGGCCCGGTCGCTTATTTTCAGCGCCAGCATGCCGCCGTCTACCGTGGCGAGCGTATTGGCAGCATTAGACATTATTGAATCTGAGCCTGAACGAATTGGTAAACTATGGGCGAATACTAACTATGCAAGCAGGCTGATGTTAGAGGAAGGATTTGATTTAGGCATTAGCGAAAGCCCGATTTTACCGATTTATATTCGTGACAATGATAAAACTTTCCTGGTTACGAAATATCTTCAGGATTCTGGGGTGTTTGTAAACCCCATTGTATCGCCTGCCGTTCTTCCTGAATCTTCGTTACTGCGATTTTCATTGATGGCTACGCATACATTTGAACAAATAGAAGAGGCAGTCGAGAAAATAGCGAAAGCATTTAAACAAGCCGGCGTAACCGCAGTTAACGAAAACAGGAAGGTTCCCGACTTGTAAGTCAGGTTTCGATTAACTCTTTTTTACCCCAATTTAAGGCATCCTTAATATTGAAAAAGATATGATCTAACCCAACTTCTTTTTCAATTTTATCCCACCCTAACTGATCCAGCATTTGTTCTTCTATATCTGATAGTATTACAATGATCCCCCTGTTATGGAGCCGCCTGATAACTTTTTTGAGTACTTCCAATTCATGTTCGTTTAATAGACATATCCCACAGAACCGAATGACAAATATCCTGGGAGGCATCAAAATGGTCTGTATCATTTCGGAATATTTATATAAAATTTCAATTGCCACAACTTCGCCAAGGTCAAAAACATCGACTCCCTTGGCAACGATCAACTCTTTTTCCCGATCATAAATACGGCGGCCGTTAATAAATCCGGGGTTGTAAAAAAGTATTATTCTGCGGATTAAAAGTATCGCTAAGGAAACGGAACCTGCATAAACCGCCAAACTCAGCCCGACAAAGCACAGCAGGGCAAACAGCAATAAAATAATTAAGGAATCTTTTTGAACTCCTTTAATAAACTTGCTATAGCCGGTCGCAGGCTTCATTTTCTCTTCTTTATCAGATCAAGTATCCCATTGATAAATGTCAGCGGGTGAATAGGGTTTCCCGGTACATACAAATCAATTTTATATCGGGTTAAAAAGCCCCTGTTTAGGGCCTTGCTTCCTTCAAATATTCCCCCGCTGATCGCATCAGTTCCCGCAAGAATAATAATTTTAGGTTCGGGTATCGTGTCATAGCATATTTGCAAAGGTTCGGCCATATTTGTCGTAATAGGTCCTGTAATTACAATGCCATCGGCATGCCTTGGTGATGCAACAAATTCAATTCCAAAACGCCCCATATCAAAGTTTACATTACCACAGGCATTCAATTCCAATTCGCAGCTATTATCGCCGCCCGCCGAAACCTGGCGCAACTTTAGTGAGCCGCTGAAACATCTATAAATTTCCGCTCTTATCAACTCAGGATCAAGCCCAATGGATTCGTCATGGCCTTCTTTAATAATCAGTTTCCCCGGGTCATTAGTAGCAATTTTATAGTCGGTCGTAAATTTTATTTTGTTTGGAAAAGCAAACGCGCACTCTCCGCAAAAAGTACATTTCCCTAAGTCAATACAAACCGGGTTTATGGAGATGGCATTTGTAGGGCAAACGTCTATCAGCGCTGTTTCATTGACTTTTTCCATGCTGATAACCGGCCTGCCGCGGAATATGCCCGGCACTTTTGCCGTGGTAACATCGGGAATATATTGTTTCCCCTGATGCAGCAATATTTTCAGATTGTCTAACATTTTCTACTCTGTTTAAATTTTTTATAAGTCGTGCCCACAATACGACAGATCAAAACTTTTATTGCAAATCGGGAAATCAGAGATTTCATTATTTCGCACTGCAAGCCCCACTGCCAGCCAATTATGGAAGGAAGGATCTTTGATTTTATAATGGGCTAATTCTCCCGTCTCATCCGTAATGGCACAATGACAAATTTCCCCTCTCCACCCTTCAGTTAATGCAATCGTAAATGAGTTTGGTTGTGGAGACGATAATTGTTGCAGGTTATCGGTTTCTTGCGGAACATTTTGAATTAGCTGCCTGATATAACGAATGGACTGCCTGATTTCTTCCTTTCTTATCTGCGCTCTCGAATATACGTCGCCGTGATGTTTAATAATAGGCTCGTGCTGGAGTTCTATATAAAAATCATGAGGATGTGAAGAACGAATATCCCTGCTGATGCCGCTCATCCGGGCGGACATGCCGACCGTTCCGATGGTAGCGGCCTGGTCGGTAGCAATGACGCCTGTTTTTTCGAACCTGGCCAGTGCGCTGGGCAACTCGAATAGTTCTTCCGACATTCCCTCAAAGTCCTTTTCAAAATCATCAAACAACTTTGTTAATTCATCGCCCAATTCATTTGAAAATGGAAAATTGGTTTTCCCAACGCGGATCAGGCCTTTGGCCAGCCGGTTCCCGCACCATTTTTGAAAAAAATTAATAACGGGTGTTCTCAGTCTTCCAAAAACGGCACTGCCTAATTGGTAAGCCACATCTGTACACATTGCACTTAGATCGCCGGTGTGAACAGCTACCCTTTCCAGTTCCATGGCAAGGGTTCGGGCTAACTGCAAGTCCTTTCCAGGCTGATAGTTGCATAAACTTTCCCAAAGGTTTACGAAAGCTGTAGTATGCCCGGCCACCGAATCACCCGAGATGTTTTCCGCAAGTGTGATGCGTTGCAACAACTTTTTCTTTTCAAGGAATAATTGCTCTATACCCCTGTGCTGGTAGCCCAATTGTATCTCCAGGTGGAGGATTTGTTCGCCATTACAGATAAAACGAAAGTGGCCCGGTTCTATAATACCGGCATGTATGGGGCCAACACCCACCTCATGCAACTCTTCGCTTTCGATATTGAAAAAAGGGTAATCAGCGATCCCGATTTTTTTATTCGCCTGGTTAAACGGGAAGCGGACCGGTTTAAGCCAGGGATGATCTTTATAAGGGATTCCGAAATTTTCGTGAATTTCCCTTTCGAATTTTTCGAATACGAGATTTTGTTTTGTGAAAGATGGTAATGGCTGTTTTGCATCCACTACAGATGACGAAACACGAACCGATTGCAATTCATCATCGGCTATGCTGCAAATCAATTTGATTTTGCCTGCGTGCGGAAAGCCAAAATAGTTTACGCAATGACAGCTTGAACTTTTTACGAATGATAAATTCAGCTCTAAAAAGGAAGCATAATCCAACTCCGGAATATTGGAGACAGGAATGGTTTGATTATTTTTGAGACTTATATAATTCATGTCATTTTGGTAAGTTTTTAATGGCTTCATGCATAAGCGTTACAAATTCCTGTGGCGGGTTCAGGCCGAGGTAAACAACCAAACCGAGCAGGATAAATTGCGAAACAGACTCCGCCGGGTTTATTTTTTCAATATCATCTTCGTTAAAATCAATAGCGGGAGAAAATAAAAGCTTAAAGATGTTTTTCCCGAAAGCCCATATGATGACGGTTAACAGCAGCATCACAATAATTAATACCGCCAGGTAGTTTGCTTCGAACAACGAGCGAAAAATTAAAAATTCGCTTATAAATAAACCTGACGGAGGCATTGCCGTTGCGCAAAAAAAACCCAGGAGAACAACGATTGACCCGGTAAGGTTGTATTTAAAATAGTCGCCGGTGTAATAAATGCTCTTGGTTTTATAAACGCGGTATATCTGTCCCATTTGGAAGAACAGGCTCGATTTAACAAAGGCATGAAAAATGATATGCAGGATAGCTGCGTAGTAGCCAACCCCGCCGGCAACTACACCCAGCATGACGATACCCGCGTGTTCAATACTGGAATAAGCAAACATCCTTTTGATATTTTTTACTTTTGTCATGTAAACTGTTGCAACAAAAATAGAAAGGATGGCCGCGATCATGATCACGTGATTAGCCCACACATGGATGGGCGAGTTGGCAATAACGATATAGAAGCGAAAGATTCCAACAAAGCCCAAATTCATCAAAACGCTTGAAAGTAAGGCGCCTGCCGGAGAGGGCGATTTATCTTTCGCATCAATACCCGCCGTGTACATCGGAACCAGGCCTAATTTCGCGGTAAACCCGGTGAAAATAAAAACGAAAGCCAACCGAAGCCAGAATAAATTCAGTTCGGGCGCCTTCTTCAGCAGCACACCAAATGAAAGGTCATCAGTACCCGCCTTTTTTAGCGTGAAACTCAAAAACAGGATGCCGATAAACACCAATGTGATGCTTATGGCGCAAACAAAAACATATTTCCAGGTGCCCTCCAGTGTACGGCTATTTCTGCGATGATAAATAAGCGCTGAGGCGCTTAGCGTAGTGAGTTCAACAAAAATCCAGGTAACAGCAATATGATTGGCAAGATAAGCAGCGCTGATAGCAGTCAGCAACACCACCATAGCTGCAAAATATATCGCCCTGTGCATGGGGTTCTCGCTCTCTTTTGATATGAAAACGTAGCTATGATACATTGCAGGAATGCCGATGATACTCAGGGTAGCCAGCAAAAGAATACCTAAGGCATCTGCAGTAAAATAGCCTAATTCAATTGTGTTTATATGCAGGTATTCGTAAACAGTAAACCCGCCTTGCAAAGCCAGGAAAGCGGTGACAAGCAGGTAATTGATTAACCGGTTCCGGTTAAAAAATAATAAACCAGCTATACTGAATGCGCCTGCTAAATATATCCCTGTCATTGTCTGTTTTTTGTTTGGTTAATCTTTTAAGTTTTTCAACTGATCCACGTCAGTGTCTTTCAATACATCACCAATCCTGTTTACAAATATTCCCAATATGAATACGCTGACAAAAATATCCAGTAAGATGCCGAGGTTTACCAGCATTGGCATTTCATTGCCTACGGCAAGCGACAAAATAAAAACCCCGTTTTCAATAACCAGGTAACCCATTACATGGGTTATAATTTTATGCCGGGTTAAAATAATATACAAGCCGGTAAACAAGGTGGAGAGCGCTACTACAAAATAAATCTTACTTATCCTTGAATCGTTGATCGCATTGGATAATATAAAGGTGGCCAGAATGATGAGTGTTATAATGATCAGCGAAATAAAATTTGACAGAAAAGGTTCTGCATCGCGATTGATCTTGTTTCTTTTAATGATATAATTCAGGAAAAAAGGAATGGCGATTGTTTTAAAAATGATCGTTTCCAAAAGAACAAAAGCAAGATTTATTGCATTGATCTGAATCAGGTCAATAAAGGCGATCCCGAAGAGCAATACCCCCTGGAGCGCGAGGATCTTAATATAGGTGAGCAACCTATGGGCAATGCCCAGGTAAAGCAGCGAGATGGTAAATATGATCAATAGGACATTTGTCATGATAGTTTAATTAGTTTTGTTCATTAGCTAACCTGTTTTAAAACCAGCAATACCCCCAGAAAAATCAAAAGAGAAACCGACGACAGTGCCAGGATATACTGGGCATTATGATTCATCCGGAACCGTGCGGTAAACGACTCCAATATTCCGACCGTCACCGCAAAAAGCACCTGTACAGCAAAAAATATAGGGATAGTTAAATATAAAGGGAAACTGCCCATAAACAGGTTTGCGATCAGGGCGCCATACATGGCAAATTTCAGGTTAGTGCCATATAAGATCATTCCCAGGTCAAAGCCGCTGTTATCGAGTATCATCACCTCATGAACCATGGTGAGTTCCAGGTGTGTTTTTGGGTCGTCAATAGGCATCCGGCTGTTTTCAACCATGGTGATCATTACCAGAACAAAGGTTGCCAGCGCCCCGAGTATAT
>Ga0068856_100000405_pt1 | contig 47341 bp, 41 predicted proteins | sample KBSCornC62_FD_66595 | JGI IMG/M metagenome (GOLD analysis project Ga0068856, IMG submission 66595) | Corn rhizosphere microbial communities from Kellogg Biological Station, Michigan, USA - KBS Corn C6-2 | ecosystem: Host-associated > Plants > Roots > Rhizosphere > Soil ...
CGGGGTTCTACAGCATCACAGGTCTTCCACGCTCATAATCCGGCAGCCGCCGGATCGTAGGTTCAAATCCTACTCCCGCAACCACTTTTAGCCCGCCTTTTCGGCGGGCTTTTTCATGGCTGAGTATCGCGTTTACGTCATCGAAAATTCCGAGTGCCGTCGATATATCGGTCTTTCCGAAGACGTTGAGCATCGATTGGAGGATCACAATTCAGGCATCTCCAAGTGGACCCGCTACCGTGGTCCGTGGACGCTGATCTGGACGAGCGAAGCAATGTCCCTCTCCGACGCTCGCAAGCTGGAAAACAAGCTCAAGCGCCAAAAGGGCGGCTCCGGGTTTTACGCCATCACCGGCCTGCCACTAGGCTCATAATCCCGCGGCCGCGGGATCGTAGGTTCTCCTCTGCAACATGACCGCTGGCGGCTATCACGATCATCTCCTCCGCGAGTTCCCCCAAAACAGCGGCGACCCTTCGCCTGCGATGATGAGGGAGTATTCATACGCACGATGTCGTTCGACATCCTCTTATATGACTACTGATTCGCTCTGCCGCAAGCAGGCGCAGGAACCCATTGATGCCGTCGCGGTCATCGCGACTCGTCAAACCCGGAGGTCAGGCGGCAGAGCTTGGAAATGTCTGAGGGCATCTTCGTAGGCATCGTGTGTATTGAGGTCCCAGCCGAGCCACTCCGGCATGCAATTTGTAAGCAAGCGGACGTTCCCCGCTTCCTCGTTCAACAGACCGCGCAATCCGCCGGTCTCTTCCGAGAGGGTGAGCAAACGCTGGCGCAATGTGCCGCGCAGAACCAAGGGATGATCCCGCCGTCCCGCGCGTTCCGGAACGAGGATGCTCTCCTTGTATAATCCCGCCTCGTCCCTGAGCCGCCGATAGAGAGCGGGCGGCCTCGGTTGATCGACGGCCGACATCAAAATCCATTCTGCCGAGTTGGGCACGTTCGCAGCGCCGGCCGCGATCGAGGTGGTCTTGCCCGCCTCCGGATTTGGATTCAGCACGAGCCATTCCGCCGGAAGGATATTTCGCCAGTCGTCGATGTGCTGCGGGCCCAGGACGATCCGGGGCTCCCATCCGGCGGCAAGCAATGCCTCCGCCATCCAGTGCAGGAGAGGCAATCCGTCAAGCCATGGGAGGCCCGCCTTTTCCTGGCCCATGCGGCCAGAGCGGCCCGCCGCCAGGATGATCGCGAAGCAGTTGGATACCATGTTCACGCGCAGCGATCCTCAGATGCGCGAGGCGCGCACAATGCCGCCGCCCAACACCCCGCTTCGGATGGCCGCGAGCACTTCGGAGAAGAAGCTCCGGGCATAATCGACGGCCTCGGCGGGAGCGATCGCTAGAAGTTCCGCTCGGCGGGATTCGAATCGTTCCGTGAGCCAGAGATACCAGCGCTCGTATTCGCGGTCGAGATTCTCGATCGCTTCGAGTCGCCAGCCGCTCGCTCTCAACCATTCGCCCATCCGTTCCGCATCAATCGGACGCCAGTGCGCGGCCTCGGGATTCCGCGCCAGCGCGCAGTCGTAAAACCCGCCCCTGTCCATATAGTCAAAAATGACCAGCCTGCCGCCGCGCTCCGCAAGCGCGGCAAGATTGGAGAGGGCACCCGGCTGGTCCGGGAATGCGTAAAAGGCGTTGAATGAATAAATGAGATCGAACTCGCCGGGAATCCGCTCCGCCGCATTCTCGACGGCGCAGGTGTAAAAGCGCACGTCTGTGAAGCGCTTGCTGGCCTCGTCCACGGATGCGCCATCGATGTCGAAGCCCGAGACATCGGCCCAACCAGCACGCATGATGAAGTCCGCCGTGCCGCCGCGCCCGCATCCCGCGTCGAGCCATCGGCGACCGGTCGTGCCGGCAGACTCGCCGAGCGTGAGCCGAATGGCATCCTCCTCGCCGGGATGGGCGTAGTCCCCTCCACGGGTGACCGCCAGGATGCGCTTCCCCAATGGGGAGTTAAGCCGGAATGTCGTGGGATCGAAGTTCATCGGCGCAGGGCCTTGCGAGGCGGCGCCATTGTTTATCTCCCGCAGACGGCATTGCAAGTCACGCCAGACGCCTACCAGCACACCAGAGAAAATCCGGAGAGCAGCCTGCGTTTTCGCCTCGCAGCCGGGCTGCATGAGGAGCAGACTCGGAATAGGCTTGGACGCGGCGAACTCCTCATCCCGGCAGCGGGCGATTATGAATTCACATTTCCGGCTCCCCGATTCTGCCGGGATACCGGAGGCGATCCGGCCTCCGGGACGCATGCGCTACGCCCCGGCGAACGAATATTCCCTAAAGGGAGTGGCGGTCTCGATGCATTCTACACATGGCGGCTCAATACAGGGCAGCTCTTGGCCAATCGCTGGAGGGAGACAGCCCCCTCGTGTGCCTGATTGTTCACCAATGAAGGAATCCACAAGGAGAGAAGATTCCGCCCGCCCTTCGCGGCGTGCGACACCAGGGACTCGCCTTGGCCGCGCCCCATTTTCCATTCCACGCACACTGCACGCTGCACGCTGGCTGGCGGTGATCTGGCTGCTCGCGGGAATGCTTGGCTGCTCGAGCTTGCAGCATCGCGGTCTCAATTCCCCGGAGAAGATCATCCTCGCGACCTATCCCATGGCCACATCGGATGCATTCGGCACGGGCTTCCTTCTCGCAATCAAAGATCCGGCATCGAAAGCCGGCTATGATCTGGTCGTTATCACCTCCGGTCACCTCGTAAAGGCGGCTGGCGAAAAACCTCTGATCCTTCTCCTGCGGATGATCTCACCAAATGGAGATGTCTCCGGTGCCATAGTGAATCTGACCAAGGGGCCGAAGCGACCGCCTTTTGTCATGCATCCTTCCCTCGACATCGCCGCATTCCGGATTCCGATTCCGCAGGATATGCCGGCAGGGGCGATTCTCCCCGCGCTGCATGAGCGAGATCTCGACTTCACGGATTTGCGGGCTGGCGACGGGATCTCGGTGGCGGGATTTCCGGAGGGAGAAGGCGACCTGTCCGGCGCATTCCCGCTGCTGCGCACAGGGGTCGTCGCCTCCATCGACCAGAGTTTCCTCGGCACGCCAGGGTTTCTGATCAATATGGGAATCTATCCCGGTGATAGCGGTGCACCGGTATTTCTAAGCGGCCCCGACAAACGTCCTCGTCTGGTCGGCATGGTCGTCGAGTACTATCGAGGACTTGGAGAAAACCCGCTGCCGGTGGCCCTGGCCGTCGATGCCCACGGCATCCGGGATACCGTGGACCTGCTTCTGCACCGACGGGAGGAGAAATCCATCACCACCAAGATCGCATTGGAAAAGCCAAAGACGGATCTCTTTCGCAGGAAGCCATAGGCTCTTCGCGAGCAACCGAGTCGAGCGCTTCATCCTGCGAGGTCCCTCTCCCGTGCGCGGAGGAGGAGTCTCTCCACTTCGTCGTCGGTGGTCTGAGCAAAGTCGGCGTACCATTGTCCCACCCCGTAGAACTCCACCGGTTCGATTACAGCGATCACCTCATCAGCAGCTGCGCGCAGACGCTCGCAAGTATCGTGCGCGACGGTGGGAGTCGCGACGATGATGCGGGACGCCCCCATGCGGCGCAGTGCGGCGATGGCGACCAGCATGGTGGAACCCGTGGCCACACCATCATCCACGACGATCACGACCTTTCTCTGCACGTTGAGGGGCGGCAGGCTGCCACGGTAAGCCTTCTCCCTTCGTTCGAGTTCACGCTGCTCCCGTGCGGCGACCGCGGCGATCACGTCGTCGCGAATGCCGTAGCGACTGACGACATCCTCGTTCAGCATGCAGATCCCCCCGCCTGCGATCGCTCCCATTGCCAGCTCCGGTTGACCAGGCAGGCCTAACTTTCGCACGAGAAACACATCGAGCGGCAAACGAAGGCGATCCGCAACCTGCCAGGCGACAGGCACCCCTCCCCTCGGCAGCGCGAGCACGACGGCATTCTGCATGCCGATGTATCGGCCCAGTTGGCCGGCAAGGAGCCGCCCCGCCTCTTCGCGGTTGGAAAAGCGCATACTCATGATTAAGCCCCCATCAGTCACGCTGCCATCGGATCCCAAATCCGCAGTTCGAAATTTGCTCGATTCGCCCCATCGATTGCATCGGCGGGATCGCAGAACTGTCCTGAGCCAAGATTCGAGCGAAATTGGTCAATCGGCGGCACGCATGAACTGTCGCAATGGCAATGTTTGGTGTATCATCTGATGCATAGGGAAAGCCGATCACACGGGATACGAAGGAGCCGGCCAACAAAACCCCGGCGAAGCAGAATGCGCGCGGCCCGAATCATCGAAATCTGCCTCCTCGCAGCAGGGCTCGCATCTGCCCAGCCCGTCGAAATTCCCGCCCCCGGCCCGGTAAAGCATGTGGTGGTCGATAAGACCCATCAGCAGCTCCGTGCGTACGAGGGGGATCGTCTGGTATTGGAATGCCGCATCAGCACCGGGAAATGGTCCCGCTCGACGCCGACCGGACATTTCCAGGCGGGTGATAAGTTCCGGATGCACTACTCGCGCCTCTACCATCACGCACCGATGCCTTACAGCGTGCATGTGTACGGGAATGTCTTCATTCATGGATTCACCTACGTTCCGGCATGGCCAGCGTCGCATGGCTGCATACGTGTGCCTCTTGATGGGAGCAATCCTGCGAGGCGCTTCTATGAATGGGTGGAACCCGGCACCCCGATCGACATCATTGGGGAATGGAATGGGCCGACGAAGAGGCATCGGTAGATTCACTCGCGGGAGACGCTCGCTTCTGCGGCAATCGAGAGCGGATTTCGGACAATCGAGGAGAGGCACAGTGCAGCCGCTCAGATAGGTTTTTGCGTGATAAAAGCGGGACGGTTTTATGAATCCGCCGGACGCGATGAGTTCGCACGTGTGTGTATTCCAGTTGGAGCACTTTTTCTTGAGGGTGTGCTCGCCGTTCCGCCAAAGGCTTCCGGGCTCGTGATCTTCGCTCATGGCAGCGGAAGCAGTCACCAGAGCCCGCGCAATCAAGCCGTCGCCCGGGTCCTGCGTGAGTCTGGCAGCGGAGTTCTACTGGCGGATCTCCTCACCCGCACCGAGGAAGCCGCCGACGCCCGTACCGGACACCTCCGCTTCAATATCTCCTTCCTCGCACAGCGCCTCCTCATTCTGACGCACTGGGCACTACAACAGCCGGCGCTCTCACGGCTCCCGCTGGCATACTTCGGATCGAGTACCGGCGGAGCTGCGGCTCTTGCGGCGGCCGCGGGCACGAACCTGAACATCCGAGCCATCGTATCTCGCGGCGGGCGGCCGGATCTGGCGGCAGATTTGCTGCCCGCGGTGAAAGCGCCAACGCTTTTGATCGTCGGGGAACACGATGACATTGTGCTCGAACTCAATCGCAAGGCTTACGGCCTACTCGACTGCGAGAAGAAACTCTCCATCGTTCCCGGAGCGACGCACCTCTTCGAGGAGCCCGGCGCATTGGAACTCGTCGCAGAAATGGCGGCGGACTGGTTCCGAACTCATTTCAAGACGTAACGTCTCGCTTCACAGTTCTACAGGCACCCGATGGGCAGGGCCCTTCAGATTACCGATTGCCCAGACGTAGTTCGCCCGCTCGAGCGCGGAGCGATCGGGCCATGTTTGCACGCTCACACGACCTCGGATCTCGTGAAGCGAAGTGTGCCCATGCGCTTCCAGCCAGCCGATCATCTGGCGCTCGACCACCATCATGTGCTCGGGGCCGTTCATGAGAAGGCTGCTGCACAGCATGGTCACATCGGCTCCGGCAGCAATGAGACGCAATGCGTCCATGCCGGAATGCACACCGCTGGAAGCGGCGAGGCTCGCGTGTATCTGGCCGCAAAGAATGGCAACCCACCGCACGGGCATGCCGACATCCCGAGATGTCGTCAGATGCACTCTGCGTGAGAGCTCCAGGTGCTCCATATCGATGTCCGCACTGAAGAGCCGATTGAATAATACGATGCCGTCCGCCCCCGCATCGACGAGCCTGCTCGCAAAGTTCGGCAGGCTCGTGACAAATGGCGAAATTTTCACCGCGAGGGGAATCGAAATCGCCCGGCGCAGCCGACCAACCATCTCGAGCTGGGCAGCCTCGATGTCGGCTGCGCTGCGCTCGATATCCGTGGGCACATGGTAGATGCTGAATTCGATCGCATCGGCTCCCGCGGCCTGCAATTCCCGACCAAATTCGACCCAATCGCCGGGCGAGGATCCCGCAAGGCTCGCGATGACGGGGATTGATAGCGTCGCGGATGCCTCGTTGATGATTTTAATGCGCTCACTCGGGGAAGCCGGAAAGTCCTCCTCGTTTGGAAGATAGCTCAAGGAAGCCGGATAAGGGCGAATCCCGTACTTCATGCTCCATGAAGGATCGTTGAATTGATGCCGGAGCTGCTCCTCGAAGACCGAAGGCATGACGACTGCGGATGCCCCAAATCCCTCCAGTCTCCGCAGACCCTCCAAGGTGCCGGTAAGCGGAGATGGCGATGCCACCAATGGTGTGCGCAGGTGGAGTCCCAGATAGTTGGTTTCAAGGTTCATGATTCCGCCAGAGATTTCGTCGGGCTCAGTCCTTTCACATTATAGTCGAATCCGGCGCCCGACCTCGCTCACCACAGATTGTCGTGAGACCTACCTCGATTGTCCTTCCCGTCGGATGCCTTCTGCATTTCCACCATTCGACGCCGGCGCCGCGGAGAGCGAGAAACCTCCCACCGCGCGGACATAGTGCGCCCGTTCGAATGCGGATGGATCGTCGCAATGCTCCTGGCTAAGGCAGCCTTTGAGCTGTCCAATGGAGTGGTAATCGTGCGTCTCCATCCACTCGGTCATTTCGCGCTCGATCGTCTCGATATGCCGAATCCCATTTCTCATGAGCGCACTGCACACCATTGTCACATCCGCGCCGGCCATAAGCAGCTTCAACGCGTCCTGACCAGTATGGATACCGCCGGTCGCAGCCAGGCTCAATGGAAGCCTGCCGCGCAGCAGGGCAATCCAGCGCAGGGCCAGGCGGGAATCTCCCGAGTGGCTGAGTGTGGCGTCGGGGACCACCGAAAGCTCCTCGATATCGAGATCGGGCTGGTAGAAGCGATTGAAGAGAACCAGGCCGTTCGCTCCACAATCGGCGAATCGCTTGGCCATATGACCGAAACTCGTGAAATACGGGCTCAATTTCACAGCGATCGGGATGGTCACAGCCTCGCGCACGTCGAGCACGATACGGGTATATTCCTCCTCGATGAGGCGCCCCTCCAGAGAGATATCTGCCGGCACCTGGTAGATATTGAGCTCGAGGGCGCTGGCCCCCGCGCTCTCGATATTTCGCGCGATGGCGGTCCACCCCTTCGGGCTCGTCCCGTTCAGGCTCGCGATGACCGGGATGGAGAGCCGGCTCTGTGCCTGCTCGATGTGGCGGAGGTAAGCCTCCGGCCCTTGGGAAAAGCTGGCGATCTCGGGGAAATAGCTCAGCGCCTCGGGATAGCTCTCCACTCCATGAGACAGGCTTTTATGAAGCTCGCGCTGGTCATGCAGGATTTGCTCCTCGAAGAGTGAGTGCAGCACGACTGCGGATGCACCGGCATCCTGCATACGCAAGAGATTGTCCGTATCCTCTGCGAGTGGAGAAGCCGACGGCACGATCGGCGTGCGCAGATGGAGTCCAAGATACTCGGTGCTCAAATTCATGGCGTGGGAGGGATGGTTGAGGGTTCAGGAGCGCCCCATGGGCGTGCGGCGAGATATTCGTAAAGGCTCCTTCGCGTCTCGACGTCCTGCTGCCCGAGGCGCATCAGGCGCCTGGCATTCTCCGGATCTGTCTGCGCCAGCATTCGGAAGCGGTTTTCGAGCGCGAAGTAGTCTTTCAGGCGAGTCGTCGGTGTAGGGGAATCGAGCTGGAGAGGGTTCCTGCCGTCGCGCGACCTCCTGGGATCGTAGCGATACAACAGCCACTGCCCGGCATCCACAGCCGCATGCTGATTCTTCATGCCCTGCGACATCCGGATGCCATGGGCGATGCAATGCGAATACGCGATGATGAGCGAGGGCCCATCGTAAGATTCGGCCTCGAGGAATGTGCGAAGCGTGTGCTCGTCTTTCGCACCCATGGCGACGCTTCCGACATAGACGTGACCGTACGTCATCGCGATCAGCCCGAGGTCCTTCTTCTGAAGTGCTTTTCCGCCGGATGCAAATTTGGCGACCGCGCCCCGCGGCGTCGCCTTCGAACATTGGCCGCCCGTATTGGAGTACACCTCCGTATCGAGAAGGAGGATATTGACGTCTCTTTCTCCGGCTAGCACGTGATCCAGCCCACCGTATCCGATATCATATCCCCAGCCATCGCCGCCGACGATCCACACGCTCTTGCGAACCAGCGAGTCGATTACCGGAAGCAGCAATCCGGCTTCCACACTGTCGGCTCCCGAAAGTCGATTTTTCACTTCGTCGACCCGCTCGCGCTGGATGGCAATCTCCGCCGCATCGCGCTGAGTCGACTCTATAATATCGCGCACCAGAGTGTCGCCGACGAGGGGCGCCAGGCTCCCGAGCAATTGCGCAGCCAGCTTCCGTTGGTGGTCGATCGATACCCGGAATCCGTACCCGAACTCCGCATTGTCCTCGAAGAGAGAGTTCGACCAGGCGGGGCCCCTGCCGTCCGCACCCGTGGCCCACGGCGTAGTTGGCAAATTGCCTCCGTAGATGGATGAGCAGCCGGTGGCATTTGCGACCAAGAGGCGATCGCCGAAGAGCTGCGTGAGCAGCTTCAGATATGGCGTCTCCCCGCAGCCCGCGCAGGCACCGGAAAACTCGAATAATGGCTCGACCGACTGCATCTCGCGAACGCGATCGAAGCTCGCGCCCTCGCGCTCGGAGCCGGGGAGGTGCAAAAAGAACTCCCAGTTCGCCGCCTCCGCTTCGCGCAATGGTGGCTGCGGCTGCATGTTGATCGCCTTGATACGGGCTATCGACTTGTCGCGCACCGGGCAGACATCGACGCAGATGCCGCAGCCGGTGCAGTCCTCCGGTGCAACCTGCAGCGTATATCTCAGCCCCTTCCACGCCGGCAGGCGCGCCTCAGCCGACTGGAATGTCGCAGGAGCGCCATCCAGCAGTCCCGGCGTATATGCCTTGCTCCGGATCACCGCGTGCGGGCAAACGAAGACACATTTTCCACATTGGATGCAGATGTCCGGATTCCATACGGGGATTTCCTCCGCCAGATCTCGCTTCTCCCAGCGAGTCGTCCCCGTCGGGAAGGTGCCGTCCACCGGCAGGGCGCTCACCGGCACCCGGTCACCTCGCCCGGCCGCGATTTCACCGAGCACATTTCGCACGAAATCCGGCGCTCCCGAGAAAGCCGGCACATGCAATTCATCCCGACCTTTCGCGGGGACCGCGATTGCGGCCCGATGTAGACCACTCAAAGCCAGATCGACTGCGGCGAGGTTCTTCGAGACCACGTCGGCTCCCTTCCTGGCATAGGATTTCTGGATGGAATCCTTGATTGCCCGGATTGCTTCATCCCTGGGCAATACCCCCGAGATTGCAAAGAAGCATGATTGCATCACCGTGTTAATCCGCCCGGGCAGCCCGCATTGCCGCGCGACCTGGGAGGCGTCGATCACGTATAGACTGGCCTCGTTTTCCGCCAGACTCGACTGCGTTTCGAACGGAAGCGACTGCCACACCCGATCCGCCGGCAGCGGCGTATTGAGCAAGAGCACGCCACCGGGGAGCAAAGCCTCCGCGACATTGAATCGATCGAGAAATTGCGGCTGATGGCAGCCGATAAAGTGCGCATGCCGGATGAGATAGGGTGCGCGAATCGGATGCGGCCCGAATCTCAAGTGCGAGACCGTCATCGCACCCGACTTCTTCGAATCATATACAAAGTATCCCTGTGCGTAGTGTCCGCCAGCTTCGCCGATTACCTTGATCGATTCCTTGTTCGCGCCCACGGTCCCATCCGCGCCCAGACCATAAAACAATGCCCGAAAGGTATCCGGAGATTCGATTTCGAATGCCGCGTCGATTTCCAGGCTGGATCCGGAGACATCGTCCTCGATGCCGATCGTAAAATGATTCCGCGGTACCTGGGTGGATAAATTCTCGAATACGGCCCGCGCCATGGCGGGAGTGAATTCTTTCGACGCCAGACCGTACCGCCCGCCGACCATGGAGACCGGGCGCTCAAATTTCGCGCTCCCGCATTCGAGGATCGCGTGGCTGACGTCGAGATGGAGTGGGTCCGCCGGAGCTCCCGGTTCCTTGCACCGGTCCAGCACTGCGATTGCGCGGACGGCAGCGGGCAGAGTCTCGACGAATCGGGCCGAATCGAATGGCCGATAAAGTCGCACCTTGAGGACACCCAGCTTGCAACCGCTCTGGTTCAGATGAGCAGCGGTCTCTGCCAGAGTCTCGGCAGCCGAGCCCATCGCCACCACGATGTATTCCGCCTCCGGATGACCAACGTACTCGAACAGGCGATAGGCTCGTCCCGTCATTGCCTCGAATCGATCCATGGCGTCCTGCACGATCCCTGGACACAGTGCATAAAAGGGGTTTCGCCTTTCGGAGGATTGGAAGAAGACGTCGGGATTCTGCGAGGTCCCGCGTATCACAGGATGATCGGGAGAGAGGCCGCGCTCCCGGTGAGCCCCCACAAGCGCATCGTCGATCATGCCGCGCAGATGAGACTCCTCAAGCTCCTCGATCTTTGAAATCTCATGCGACGTACGGAATCCATCGAAGAAGTGAATGAATGGAATACGGGCCTCGAGCGTGGCGCTCTGTGCAATGAGCGCGAAGTCCTGCGCCTCCTGCACATTCCCAGAGCAGAGCAGCGCCCAACCCGTCATGCGTGCCGCCATCACGTCGCTGTGGTCTCCAAAGATCGAGAGCGCATGGGTCGCCACTGTCCGCGCCGCCACATGGACGACTGCGGCGGTAAGCTCGCCGGCGATCTTGTAAAAGTTCGGCAGCATGAGCAGGAGGCCCTGCGAGGCAGTGAACGTCGTGGACAGCGAGCCCGTCTGCAACGCACCGTGGATGGCCCCGGCCGCACCGCCTTCACTTTGCATCTCGATCACACTGGGAATGGCTCCCCAGAGATTCTTCACGCCCGCGGCCGCCCATGCGTCTGCCCACTCGCCCATCGGAGACGCCGGGGTGATGGGGTAAATGGCAATCACATCATTCAGCGCGTACGCGACGCGGGCCACCGCCTCGTTGGCATCCACTATCCGGCTGCTCATGACGCGCTCCTTTCAGTCCGAATGACGATGCGCGCATCGACAACCGCCAGCCCCGTTGAGGAAACCACGAGCGGATTCACGTCGAGTTCCACGATACGCGACTGCTCTGTGACGAGATCGCCCACGCGCACGATGGCGTCCGCCAAATCGTCCATGCGCAAGACCCCAGCCTTCACCAAGGGGAGAAGGAGACGCGAAATACGCGTCCTGCTCACGAGGCTGCGGGCCAACCGGGCATTCAAGGGGGCAAGCGCCAGTGCATGGTCGTCGACCGTTTCCACATGGGAGCCTCCTGCTCCAAACAGCAAAACCGGGCCAAAGTGAGGATCTACACTGCTCCCGACAATTAGCTCCGCCGAGATACGGCTCACCATTGGCTGAATCGAGACCCCGAGAAACCCCTGCGCAAGGCCCTTGGTCGCAAAAGCACCATGGATGGAACGCCATGCCTTGCGCACCTCATCTGGATTGCGGAGGTCGAGAAATACTCCACCAGCACTTGCCTTGTGCGTGATCGTGCGGGACAGCAGTTTTACCACCACAGGGAAGCCGATTTCCTGGGCTCGAGCGACCGTATCTTCCTCGGTCGAGGCCGTGCGCGTGTCCACCACGGGCAATCCGTAGCTGCCGAGGATCTTCTTCGATTCGACCTCGGTAAGCAGTCGGTGCCCGGCCGCAGCGGCATCGTCCAAAAGCGATCTTGCCTCGCCACGCTGCGCGAGATCTTCCAAAGAAAGTATTGGAGGCTGTGGGACCTCCACGATATTGCGGAGCCGCCTGCTCCGCTGCCACATCAAGCCGAATGCGCGCGCGGCTGCATCGGGGTAATCGAATGTCGGAATACCGGCAGCACGCAACATTCCTCGCGCCGTGATGACCGAAGGTCCGCCCATCCAGCTTGCCAACACAGGCTTTGGCGCGCCCTTCGTCGCCGCAATGACAGCCGATGCCGTCGCTTCCGGATTGGTCATCGTCTGCGGAGTGAGAGTGACGAGCAGCCCGTCCACACCGGGATCCTGCATGACGAGAATGGCGGCCTGACCGTAAAGTTCGGGTGGCGCCGTCCCGAGTAGGTCGATGGGATTCGAGCCGCTCCAGTGCTCCGGAAGCGAGCGATCGAGGGTCTCCACGAGCCGCTCGGACAACCGGGCGGGTGTCCCATCCGCCTGGACGAGGGCGTCCGCCGCCAGCGCGGCCGGACCACCCGCATTCGTAAGGATGGCGAGTCGCGGACCGGCTGGCACCGGCTGGGTGCTGAAGATCTCCGCCATGTGAAACAGGTCCTCAATCGAGTCCACTCGCAGGATACCCGCTTGCCGGAAGGCAGCATCCACGACGGCTTCCGATTCCGTGAGGGCGCCAGTATGCGAAGCAGCAGCCATCGACCCCGCCGCGGTCCTGCCAACCTTCAATATAATGATCGGCTTGGTGCGCGACAGGTTCCTCGCCGCCTTCAAAAACGCGCGCCCATCTCCGACCGACTCCATATAGCAGACGATGCTGCGGGTATGCGGATCGTTTCCGAAGTACTCGATCAAGTCGCACCACCCTGCATCCAGCATTGTCCCCATCGAGACAAATGCGCTGAAGCCGACATGGGCCGTCTGGCTCCAATCGAGAATCGCCGAGCACAGCGCCCCGCTCTGGCTCAAAAAAGCGATGTTCCCCGGCTGCGCATTGCCAAGGGCAAATGCCGCATTGAGTTTCCAGTGCGGCACAATGATCCCGAGACAGTTTGGCCCGATCACCCGCATGCCTCGTCGCTTTGCATCGATCTCTCGCTCCAATGCCGCACCGTCCGCGCCTGTCTCGCGGAACCCCGCGGAGATAATCACTGCTCCGCCCACTCCCGCCGCCGCGCAGTCGGCGACGACATCCGGCGTCACAGCCGCAGGCGTCATGATCAAAGCCATATCGGCGGGCTCGGGAACAGCGTGAATGGAGGGGTAGGCCTGGATGCCGAGCACACTCGCCCGGGAGAGATTCACGGGATATATCGCCCCGGCAAAGCCGCCCTTCGTGAGGTTCTCGAGCAGGGTTCTTCCCACGCTCCCGGCCCTCTCGGTCGCCCCGATTACGGCGATGGATCTCGGCGTGAAGATCCGGTCGAGCGACGAAGGCTCGCGCACCGCTTCGCGCCGATAGCTCAGCTCTGGGCTGGCGACGGGCTGCATGATTGCGCCCCCTCCTTTTCCAGAATGGCTCTCGTCGTCCGAAGGACGGTATCCGGGGTAAGGGAAATGCTGTCGATCCCCTGCTCCACAAGAAATTGGGCGAAGTCGGGATAGTCGCTCGGTGCCTGTCCGCAAATGCCGATCTTGCATCCTTGCTGCCTGCACACGCGGATGACATTGGCGATCATTCGCTTCACCGCAGGATTCCGCTCATCGAAAATCGGCGCCACGATTTCCGAGTCCCGATCCACTCCCAGAATGAGCTGCGTGAGGTCGTTCGAGCCAATCGAAAAACCATCGAACAGCTCCGCGAACTCGCGCGCCAGGATCACATTGCTCGGGATCTCGCACATTACATAAAGCTCAAGCCCATTCTCTCCTCGCTTGAGGCCGTGCTGCTCCATCTCCGCCTGCACCCTCCGTGCTTCGTCGATGGTGCGGCAAAACGGGATCATCACCTTCAAATTCGTGAGCCCCATCTCTTCGCGAACCTTGCGGATCGCGCTACACTCGAGACCAAACGCCTCGCGGTACCGTGGATTGTAGTATCGGCTGGCTCCGCGGAAGCCGATCATCGGATTTTCCTCATGTGGCTCGTAGGCACGGCCGCCGATGAGATTGGCGTATTCGTTCGTTTTGAAATCGCTCAATCGCAGGATGACGTCCTTTGGGTAGAACGCCGCAGCGATCATCGCCACTCCCTGCGCGAGCTTATCGACGAAGAAGAGGGGTTTATCGTCGTAGCCGGCAGTCAGTCTCTCGATCTCGGCGCGCGCTCCGATATCGGCGAGGTGCTCGAAGTCGAGCAATGCCAGCGGATGAACCTTGATGTACGTGGTGACAATGAACTCCTCGCGCGCCAGCCCGACGCCATCATTCGGGATAAATGAGAGGGCAAGCGCCTCGTCCGGGTTGGCCACGTTCATCATCACCTTGGTGCGCGGACGCTTCAGCCCGGAGAGGCTCGTGCGTTCGACCGTGAATGGCAAACTGCCGTCGTAAACAAATCCGACGTCTCCCTCGGCGCACGAGACCGTGACGATCTGCCCATCCTTCAGCACTTCCGTAGCCTGCTCCGTGCCCACGATGGCGGGGACCCCGAGCTCACGGCTGACGATTGCCGCATGACAGGTACGGCCGCCGCGATTCGTCACGATCGCCGCGGCCTTTTTCATGATCGGCTCCCAGTCGGGGTCGGTTTTGTCGGTCACGAGGATTTCGCCCTGCTGGAAGTCACCGAGATACTGGGTATTGGCGATCACCCGCACCGGCCCGACCGCAATCTTGCCGCCGACGCTTCGACCCAGCACGAGCACACGCCCTCTTTTGCGATCGAGTTCGTATGTGTCGATGAAATCCGTACTCTTTCTCGACTGCACGGTTTCCGGTCGCGCCTGGACGATGAACAGCTCTCCAGTCTCGCCGTCCTTCGCCCATTCGATATCCATCGGAGTGGGATGCCCGCTGCGCGTGGAATAGTGCTCCTCGATCGTGCAGGCCCAGCGCGCAAGTTCCAGAATGTCGGCCTGCCCGAGTGCGGGCTTGATGCGATCGCCCTGCGATACGGGGACGTTCTTCACCATCCGACCGCCTCCGACGTCGTATACCAGCTTGAACTCCTTGCTCCCGATTACGGTCTGGATGATCGGGGAGTAACCGGCCCGTAGCGTGGGCTTGAAGACCGTGTACTCATCCGGATTCACCGTCCCCTGCACCACGTTCTCGCCGAGCCCGTATGACGCATTGATGAGGACGATGTCCCGAAAGCCGGTCTCCGTATCGATCGTGAACATCACCCCGCTCGTTGCAAGGTCGGCCCGCACCATGCGCTGTACCCCTATGGAAAGCGCCACCTTTCCGTGGTCGAATCCCTGCTCGAGTCGGTATGAAATCGCGCGATCGGTATAGAGCGAAGCAAAGCAGCGCCGGCAGGTCTCGAGCAGCGCAGGGAATCCCTGCACGTTGAGATACGTCTCCTGCTGCCCGGCGAAGCTGGCCGTCGGCAGGTCCTCGGCCGTGGCGCTGCTGCGCACTGCCACACCGATCGGCTCGCCATTCCCGAGTCGCGCATAGCCTTCGCGAATTTGTGCGACGAGTTCCCGGGGAAGCGCTGCGCTCACGATTGCGTGCCGAATTTCACTTCCGCACCTGCGCAACCGCGCAATGTCGCGAGAATCCAATCCATCCAGCAGATCGGCTATCTTTTGGACGAGGCCGGCCTGGGCGAGAAAATCACGATAGGCCTCCGCGGTGATCGCAAACCCGGAGGGAACTCGGATGCCCAATGGCGCAAGTTCCTGGAGCATCTCCCCGAGCGAGGCATTCTTCCCGCCGACGAGCGGGATGTCAGCTATCCCGACTGTATCGAACCAACGTATGTAGCCCACCGACGAGGGTAAGGGAAGCATAGGAGGGGAATCGGCGATTCGCGCTTGCGGATCGCCAGCCAGTTCGGCGGCTGCATGCGGCGTCATGAAATGCGGGGGTTACTGGGAGCATGCTCCCATCAGAACGTCGCGGCCTATCAATGCTTGCCTAAGAATGCCCGCAAATTGGCCGGCTCCTCACAATGGTGCGAGATGCACAAATGGAACGTATCATCGTTCGCCCTTTTCCTCATGCGGCTTCCCCGGGAAGAAGCCCACCAGTCGGGCGATGAAAATCACGACGAAAAGCTGGGCGACGATTTCCGCAAGCACGACGGTGATGGATGCCAGCCGACTCGCCGGCAGGACGTCGCTGATGTCCACAGTCGTGAAGACATTGTATGCGAAGTAAAGCATCTGCTGGTAGTCGAGCGGTGCGTGCTGATGCGGACCGGGATGGAAGGCATGCGGGTCCCCTGCCTGGATGAGTAGAAAGACGCTGCTCCAGAATTGAGGGAATTCGATATATGCCGCGGAGACAGCAGCAAGTTTATCGAATGCCTCTACCCGATCCTGCCGCAAGGTAAAGCGGATGAGCGAGAGAACGGCAGCTCCGGAGAAGACGCCCCATACCGTGTAGAGGAGCAGACTCACCGCCTGCTGGTGGGCGTAATATTCCAGAATCCGCAGACAGACCGCCGCACCACCGAGGATGGCAAGATGCCTCGTCGGCATGCGTACAGACTTCAGAGCAATGACGACCGCGCTCGTAAAGAGCACGAGAAGGCCGGCCGAAACAAATGTACTCGCGTCGTTCCGATCCAGGACGGCATCGGCGATGAGCAGCGCGAGCTGCGCCGTGATGAGGAAGATGAATGGACGCTCCCTCACCCACTTCCTCGACCTGCGGACGACCGAATGCACTTCGCCACCCTAGGATGGAACTCTTCCGCTGTGCAATGCACCGTACGGCCCGAGGTGCACGCGCATGCGCTTGAAGATCGGCATCCCCCGGCGCAGATGCCAGTCGTCGAGCACGCGGTAAAGAAGTAGCTTCACGAAATCGAGCACAAACATCCATGCGATGTTGTAGGCCCATACCCATCCGATCACGTTCCAAGGCAGAGCGGGAACAACGCTCCCGGCGCCAAAGCCGCATAGCAACACGGCAACGGCCTGCGTGCCCACGATGGCCAGGAACAGCCTCTTCTCCGCAAACGGCGGCTTCCAAAATGGCCCTTCCGACCGTGTGACGAACAGCATGAGATGGCCACCGGCCACGAGTTGAAGGAACATCATCGTCTGAAGGTGGGCGAGATCGACGTGGTAGAAGTCCTTTCCAAGAAAGAGCAGCAGGAAGCTCTCGACCACGGCAAAAATTCCCAGAGTGGACGAAATCAGGAACACGCGCGGCATGTCCCACTTCACGGGCTTTGGTACGGCTGTCGCGTTGTCGTAGGCGATGGTCATGATCGGAAGATCATCGAGCAGAGCCAGCGCGATGATCATCACGGCCGATAGAGGGAAGAACCCGTAGCAGACCACGGCTGTGACGACGAAGAACATGATCGCGACCGTCATGGCCACCCGATAGAGCATGTAGCTCATCATTCGTTCGAAGATGCGGCGAGCCTCCTTGATGCCGTCGATGATGACTGAGAGTCCAGGTGCGGTGAGAATAAGAGCGGCCGCAGCGCGCGCGGCATCGGTCGCTCCGGAGACGGCGATTCCGACATCAGCCTGTTTGAGTGCGGGAGCGTCATTCACTCCATCGCCGGTCATGCCCACGATATGACCGGCGGCCTGCAGCGCTTTCACCACGGCGTATTTGTGCTCCGGGAATACGCGGGCGAATCCGTCCGCCGCCACGATTCTCGATGCGGCATCCGGCGGCAGTGAGTCGGCACCCGATCCGGAGGGAAACAGGTCGCTGGCGAGCTGAATATTCGCTCCCATGCCGAGTTCAGACGAGATCGTCCGCGCGATGGCGACGTCGTCGCCAGTGACCATCTTCACCTCCACGCCGAGGTCGCGAGCCTCGGAGATGGTCTCTTTCGAGTCGGCGCGTGGAGGATCGAGCAGTGGAAGGATGCCGAGGAATGTCCAGGTATTGCCATCGTCGCTGCGTGCGACCCCGAGCGTGCGCATTCCCTTTGCGGCAAAGTCCGCAACGTTCGCCTCGATTTTCTGCCGATCGGCATCGGACGTTGAGCAGAGCTTGAGTATGAACGAGGGCATTCCCTTCGTGACGCAAAATATCTTCCCTGCGGAATCCTGCACCGTGGCCTCCGTGCGCTTCCTTACAGGGTCGAATGGCACGTATGCCGTTTGTTTATATTTCGATAGAAGTGCGGAGTCCGACAGACCGCCCATGATCGCGAGATCAATGGGATCCTCATCTTCTGCCTTGGATGCCAGCGACCCCGCCAGGATCACCTCCTGAGAGCTGATTCCAACCCATGGGACGACATCGCCCAGTGTGAGCTTGTTTTGCGTGAGCGTGCCGGTCTTGTCGGAGCAGAGGATATCGATACCCGCGAGCTCCTCGATGGCTTCCAGCCGGGAGACGATTGCCTTTTTCACCGCGAGCATTTTCGCGCCCAGAGCCATCGTGACAGAGAGTACCGCCGGTGTCGTAAAAGGAACCGCCGCCACCAGCAGCACGAGGACGTACTCCGCGAGGCCGAGAAGGCTCTTTTGCGAAAAATGCCCGCGCATCCCAGCGAGCTGGTCCACGATGAGGACAGCTGCCAGGGCCAGTGTGAGCACGATGAGGAAGTTTCCGATGCCCACCACCGCCTGTTGAAAGTGGGACTTCGCGCCCGCCGTCGCCACGAGCTTCGCCGTACGCCCGAAGAAGGTATTCGATCCCGTCGCAGTGACGACGAGCGTCATCTCGCCTTTCTTGACGATGGAGCCCGAGTAGATGACGTCACCCCGGCCTTTCGTCACGGCGAGGGATTCCCCGGTAAGCGCCGCCTGGTCCACGTCGAGATAATCGCCATCCAGCAGCACGCCGTCGGCGGGAATCACATCGCCGAGTCGCACGCGAACGATGTCTCCCGGGACGAGATCCTTCGCAGGCACGTCGCCCCATGCGGCGTTTCGAAGCGCCTTCGCCGTAAGCGCGAGCGAGCTCTTGAGCGCCGAGAGCGCGTTCGACGCCGCACTCTCCTCCCAGAATCCTAGCACTCCATTGAAGACGAGCATGAAAAGGATGATCGAGAAATCGACCCAGTCCCGAATCACGAAGGCCATCGCGGCCGGAGCCTCGACCATCCAGGGGAGTGGCCCCCAGAAATAGCCGAGGAACTTCAGCAGCGAGCTTTCCTGTTTCTCTTCGATGGCATTCGGCCCCGCCTTCTCGAGGCGGCTCATGGCGTCCGCAGCGGACAAGCCCTTCGCGGGATCGACCTGTAGGTCCTGAAGTATCTCCGCGGGCGTCTTATGAGGTGCTTTGTCGTCCTGGGGGGAGGGAGTGCTCATGGGTGATGTCCTCAATCCCCTTTCCAGGTCCAGTTGCTAATTTCTGGAAGATCCTCGAAGTGCTCCTCGACGTAGCGGCGGTGCCGCTCGAGCATATCGTCCGCGACCTGGAGCATGTGGGGAGCTTCGTCCGCGAGTCGCGGCACGTGCTTGATCACATCCTTGCATAGGTGGATGCGGCTCATCCGGTTCAGCACCACCATGTCGAAGGGCGTCGTGGTCGTGCCCTCCTCGATATACCCGCGTACGTGGAAGCGATCCTGATCGGGGCGACCGTGGATGAGCTGGTGAATGACGCCCGGATATCCGTGAAAGGCAAAGATCACCGGCCGCGACTTCGTGAACAATTGCTCGAAGTCACCAGCATCCATCCCATGCGGGTGGCGGTCCCGCGGCACGAGCGCCATGAGATCGACGACGTTCACGACGCGTATCTTCAGCGAGGGCAGATGCTCGCGCAGGATCGAGGCTGCGGCCACGGCCTCCTGCGTCGGGATGTCTCCGGCGCAAGCGAGCACGATATCCGGCTCCTCGTCCATCGCGCAGGTGCTGCACCATTCCCAGATTCCCGAGCCTCGGGCGCAATGCACCCGGGCCTGCTCCATCGTGAGGTACTGGAGCTGCGGCTGCTTATCGATAACGATCGCATTGAGGTAATTCGTGCTTCGGAAGCAGTGCTCGGCGACACAGAGGAGGCTATTCGCATCGGGCGGGAGATAGACGCGCACGACCTCCGGCCTCTTGTTCACAATGCTGTCGATGAAGCCCGGTCCCTGATGGCTGAAGCCGTTGTGGTCGTTGCGCCAGCAGGTCGAGGTGAGCAGGTAGTTGAGCGATGGCACAGGCTTGCGCCACTCGATCCTGCGGCCATGCTCGAGCCACTTGGCGTGCTGCATGGACATGGAATCGATGACCATGGCAAATGCCTCGTAGGTGGCGAATATCCCATGCCTGCCCGTGAGCGTGTATCCCTCGAGCCAGCCGTGGCAGTTGTGCTCGCTGAGCACCTCCATCACACGTCCCTCGTGCGACACGTGATCGTCGATCGGAATGATGTGACTGACGAAGCACCGGTCGGTGACCTCGAAGACGGCACCGAGGCGGTTCGAATTCGTTTCGTCCGGACAGAACAGACGGAAGCTGCTCGGATTCCGCTTGTAGATATCACGAAGGAATTTTCCCAATTCGCGGGTGGACTCCAGTCGCTCCATCGCAGGGGCCGGCACATCCACCGCATAGTCGGTGAATGGCGGGAGATCGAGCGGCACGGTGAGCTTCCCGCCATTGGCGTGAGGATTCGAGCCCATGCGGTGCTCGCCTTCCGGAGCAAGCTCCGCGATTTCCGGCCGCAATCGCCCCTGCTCGTCGAACAATTCCTCGGGCTTGTAGCTGTGCAGCCACTCCTCGAGCATCTTCAAGTGCGCGGGATTCTCCTTCACCGTGGCAAGCGGCACCTGATGCGCGCGGAACGTCCCCTCGACAGGCAGCCCATCCACCACCTTCGGCCCGGTCCAGCCCTTGGGAGTACGCAGGACAATCACGGGCCATGCGGGGCGCTCGTCGTTACCTCCATTCGTGCGAGCCTGCCGCTGAATGTCGCGAATCTTCAGGACAGCAGTCTCGAGAGTCACCGCAAACTCGCGATGGACGCTCATCGGATCGTCTCCCTCCACGAATACCGGCGCGTAGCCGTGGCCCTCGAGGAATTTCGCGATGGTCTCGTCACTCTCACGCCCCCAGATCGTAGGCCCCGAGATCTTGTACCCGTTGAGGTGCAGGATCGGCAGCACGGCGCCGTCGCGGGCAGCGTTGATGAACCGGTTGCCCTTCCAGCTCCCCTCCAGCGGGGCGGTCTCCGCCTCGCCATCTCCTATAACAGCCGCCACAATGAGATCGGGATTATCCATCACTGCGCCAAAGGCATGGACGAGCACATATCCAAGCTCGCCGCCCTCGTGGATGGAGCCAGGCGTGGGCACGCTCACATGGCTGGGAATGCCCCCCGGCGTGGAAAATTGCCGGAAGAGCTTGAGCATCCCGCGCTCGTCCCGCGTGATCTCCGGGTAGTAGTCGGTGTACGAGCCTTCGAGATAAACATTCGCCACGAGAGCCGGACCGCCATGGCCGGGCCCTGCCATGTAAATGACATCGAGGTGGTACTCCTTGATGAGTCGATTGAGGTGAACGTAGATGAGGTTGAGTCCCGGCGAGGTGCCCCAATGCCCGAGCAGACGCGGCTTGATATGCGACACCTCGAGCGGCTCGCGCATGAGCGGATTCGCCTGGAGGTAGATCTGACCGATGTTCAGATAGTTGGCGGCGCGCCACCATGCGTTCATCCGGAGCAGCAGATCATCCGGGGGCGGCGTGAGCATTTCATGAGACGATGGAGCGCTGAAAATGGTGTTCATGATGGGAGCAGGATGGGGTTGGTGAGTTGGGAAGCGATGCGTGCGATCGATTGCTCTTCGTCCGTCGGGATGACCCTCACTGTTGCGGAGGCATTCTCAGCCGAAATGAGTGGATCGCCCGCCGCGTTGCGGGCCGGATCGATGCGGATGCCGAGAAATTCCAGGCCGTCGCAGATGCGGCGGCGCAGTTCCGGGGAGTGCTCGCCAATGCCGCCCGCGAAGACAAGGACGTCCACGCCGCCGAGGACGGCAGCCAGAGCGCCGATCGACTTGCGAGCGTGATGCACAAAGGCTCTCAGGGCCAGGGCGGCTTCTGGATGGCTATCCTCCCTTTCGAGCAGAACTCGTGCATCCGCGCTGATGCCCGAGATGCCGAGCATGCCGGATTCATGGCTCGTGATCCGGCTGAACTCGGTGGCCGATACACTCTCCACAGCTGCGAGATATGCGGCGACGCCGGGATCGAGATCTCCACTGCGCGTACCCATGATAAGACCTCCGCTCGGCGTGAAACCCATCGTGGTGTCAACGCTGCAGCCGTCCCGCAGGGCCGCCATACTGGCCCCGCTGCCGAGGTGGGCGAGAATCACGCGGCCCCGCGCGGAGGCCTCGTCAATCTCGCGGAGCTTCGACAGGAGGTATTCGTAGGACAATCCATGAAATCCGTACCGCCGGACTCCCCTCGTCTCGTACCGCCGCGGCAGCGCAAGCGTGCGCGCCACATCCGGCAGCCGGGCGTGAAAAACCGTGTCGAAGCAGAGCACCTGCGGCATACCGGGAAAGCGCTCGATCGCACCCTCCAGATACTCGCGCTCGCGCGGGAGATGCTCCGGCGCGAGAATTTCAGTCCGCTTCAATTGCTCGAGAATTCCGGCGTCGCAAATGACGTGGCGCTGGAGCGAGCCCCCATGGACGATGCGGTGCCCGATGCACCCGATCCCGGCGAGCAGGCCGGCTGCGTCGAGGCGGTCGGAGAGATGAGCGAGGACTTCCGTCGGCGTGTCGGCTCGCAGGACCTCCCGACTTTTCTCGCCCGAGTGGGCATCCACGACTTCCAGCGTCAGATCACCAGCCGGTTTTCGCTCGAAGAGTCCGCTCCATACTTTCCGCAGTCCAAAGTCCGTCGAGAACACTGCAAATTTCAGTGTCGCCGACCCTGCGTTGAGGGTGAGAAGGCTGTTCCTGGTTGGGGCATTCACAGCAGGGCTCGTTTTATCGCTTCGGTTGAATGCGTTCGCCCCCGATCTTTCCCTTCTCTCTCCATGGCTTGCCCTTTGACGCGTGATCGTGAAAGCGCATCGCCACGAGAGGTGTGAGAAAGTCGGCCGACGGCAGACGCAGATAAGGGATCGGCCGGGACTCGAGGCGCGCGCCTGAGGAGATTTCCCCCGACGCCGCATACCCGCTTCGATTTAGGCCAATTTCTATGCAGAACCCGAATATCAGGCTCTACCCTGATATGGTGGGGCGGAATTCGATTTGTGCGCGCCGATTCCGTCCCTTACTCCTCGTTCCATGAACAGACGGATAATGGCCGGCTTCCGATTCCGGGGGCGCATGTACGACCATGGATCCGCATATTTCGTGGATAACGATGAGTATTTCAGATGGAGCGGCATATCCTTTCGGCTTTCCGTTTTGGACTCAAAGGGAAGCTGCCGACGGCTGTCCGCAAGGAATGAGCGTGCCTGAGTTTTCTGACAATCTGCTTCAATTCCTGGCCGCGACTGTCCCCACATTTCCTGCCGCAGAACTCCTCGTCTTCCTGGCGGGCCACGCAGAGAGGATCTGGTCTGCAGAAGAGATCGTGAACGCCATCAAGCCGATATCCATCAGCATGGCGGCAGTCTTGGAGTACATGGCCCTCTTCAAGGCCAACGGCATCGTGGACGAAAAGACCAGGGGGCAATTTCTTTTTACCCCCACATCCTCCTCATTGCAGGCCGCCGTGGATGAGTTGACCCATGCCTATAACGAACGCCCAGTCACTCTGATCCGAATTATCTATACAGTGTCGGAGGACAGTATCCGATCGTTCGCCGATTCGTTCCGATTAAAGAAGGAGTGAACTGAGATGCCTATCTATCAAGTCGCGCTCTACATCCTCGCGATCATCGCAAGCTCCGCGTGTACGTTCTTTCTCCATCGCGGCTTTCGTCGGCGGAAAGTCCGCATGCTGATGTGGAGTGCGATCTGCTTTGCCGGCCTTACGCTCAATAATATCCTGCTATTTGCGGACCGCGTGGTTTTCTTACACCTCGATCTGCGCGAGCCACGTCTGCTGGCCTCGCTCGCGGCCCTCCTATTCCTGCTCTACGGCTTTATCCTGGATTCCGAATAACCGCTTATGATCAGCTTTTTATCCGGCGCGATCACCCTCGGCTTCTTCCTGGCTGGCGCGTTCTTCATCCGATTTTGGCGAAAAACGGGCGATCGCCTGTTCATCCATTTTGCCGTCGCATTCTGGCTGTTCGCCCTCAATCAGGGGCTCGCCTGGGCTCTCGGGGATAGTGACGAGCGCACGGGATATACGTACATCCTGAGAATCGCCGGCTATATCATCATCCTCTTCGCGATCGTCCATAAGAACACCGCGCGATCCGACAAGTCCTGACACTCCCCCGCCGATTCGGAACCCGAATTCCGATGCGGATGTTTTTCCGCGAAAGACATCCGTCATAAATCGACATATCCACGTCACAAACGACTATGTTCGCATGGAAGGAGAGCCGTTAATTTCAACTCGGCCCCCAACCCCTTTCCGGACTGATCACATGCACATTTTTGACCTCTCACAGCCCCTTTCCGACGGATGTCCCAACTGCCCGGTGCATCCTCCGGTGAAGCTGCCACGCATTGCTGACCATCCGGCGGACGGCTGGCGCATGGAGGTCTTTCAGATGGCTTCCCATACCGGCACCCATTTGGATGCCCCTCTGCACAAGCTGGCCGGCGGGCGCAGTATCGATGCCTATCCGCTGGATGCATTCGTCGGGCCGGCCACTGTCGCGGATTTTACCCATCTTGACGCCGATCATCCGATCGGAGCCGCCGACCTCGAGCAGGCGCTCGGCGGTGCAGAACTGGAGGGAGCCATCGTCCTCCTGAATACCGGCTGGGGCCATAAGCGAGCGAAAACAGATGAGTGGCATTACCATTCTCCCTTCCTCGCTCCCGATGGTGCTGAGTGGCTCGTCAGCCGGAAGGTGAAGGGCATCGGCATCGACCACTACTCCATTGGCGGCAGCCGCGATCCGGACAATACCCGTACGCATGAGATCGTGCTCGGAGCCGGCGTGTGGGTCGTGGAGGATCTCTGCTTCCGCGATGGCTGGCGCGAGGCTGCGGCTGGCGCAATCTTCCAAGCGCTTCCCCTGCTCCTCCCCGGCTTCTCGGGCTCGCCCTGCCGGGCCGTGCTCGTCCAGGCTTCCTGAGCAAGGGACTCGGAAGGCGTCGTCCCCTCACCGCCCCATTTCTAGGCAGGAGGTAAAGGGGGCTTCAAATTGCTATTGAAGGCTCGTCGTATTCGCAGCGACCTCCCGGCACCCGCGCCCGGGTAGGCAATAAAGAAGGCCGCACGGTAACCGCGCGGCCTTCGATATTTGGAGATCCTCTGGTCATCCCTGTCGCGGATTTTCACATCGCGTGAAAATCCGCTCAAAGAACCTGACCCGACTGAGGCCTAGTGCCCTCGGCCAATGGTCATGCCCTCTTGCGAGGCGTGGCCGCCCTCGAGCTTTTTCCAGATGAGGCCGTAGATGGCGATGAGGACAAAGCAGACGAGCGGAATCAAGAAGCCCATGCGCATATTGGTGACATCTGCCACTCTCCCCATGAGCGGAGGTGCAATTGCGCCGCCGACAATCGCCATCACAATGGCGGAGGAACCAAGCTTCGTGTGCTCGCCCAGACCATGAATGCCCAAAGCAAAAATGGTGGGGAACATGATCGACATGAAGAAGAAGATAGCCAGTAGAGCAACGAGGCTGGCCTTACCAAGACCAAGGACCACGAGAATAGTCAGCACCACATTGATGCAAGCATAGACGGTCAGCACGTTCTGAGGTTTGCTCAGGCCGATGACGGCACTTCCGCAGAGGCGGCCAATCAGGAAGATGAACATGGCGAGGCCAAACCAATTACTGGCCGCCTTGTCAGTCGTCCCCGGGATATTCTCAACGATGTAGTTGATGATAAAACTCATGATGCCGACCTGAGCGGCGACGTAAAAGAACTGAGCGGCAACACCGCCCAGGAAGTGCGGACGCTTGATGAGCGGCACAGTGCCTTTGCCTTGGGCCTCGACGGGCTCGTCATCCTCGGCATGGACATCCGGCACGTAAGCGAGGGCAAAAATGATCGCGAGGACCACCACTACTATGCCGACACCGAGATACGGCGTGATAAGGCCGTCGTTCGTCTGAACTCCTGTGTCCTTCGCGAAAACGAAATAACCGCCGACGATCGGCCCGAGGGTCGCTCCAACTCCATTGAAAGTCTGAGCCATGTTGATACGAAGCGCACCGGATTCTTTCGGTCCCAGAACCGTCGCGTAAGGATTGGCCAGTGTCTCCAGCGTCGTCATGCCGGAGGCGATTACGAAAATCGCCGTCAAAAACGCCCAGTAGGCACCGATCTTGACAGCCGGGAGAAACAGAAACGCCCCCGCCGCAATGAGGCAGAGTCCGATAAGAATGCCTCCCTTGTATCCAAACTTCCTGGCGAGCAGGCCAGCGGGGATCGCCATTAGGAAATAGGCAATGAAGTTGGCTGATTGCACAAATCCGGACTCGAATTTGGTGATGTGGAGAGCCTTCTGGAAGTGCTTGTTGAGAATATCAAGCAATCCGTTGCAAAAGCCCCAGAGCAGGAAGAGCGAAGTCACCAGCACGAACGTGAAAAACACGTTCTTGCCGTTCTTCAGCGTAAAGATTTTCGTCATGGAGTGAATGGTTGGTTATGCGCCCGCGAGTCCCATTTTCAGGAACCGGCAGTTGCACCGGGACGTCCGTGGGGGGAGGAGCGAGGAGGGATTATGTGCAATTCTGTTTTCTCGACAATGGTATTTTCGCCGGGACGTGACAACCATCCGCCCCGATTCGGGTTTCCATCCGCCTAGTCAAATTTCGCCATGTCCAGCCAGCTCGATACGAATTCCCCCGACCATCCTGAAGAATGTGTCGCATGTTCGGGGATCTTCATCGTCATGGGCGTCTCAGGCAGCGGGAAGACGACGATCGGCCGCGCCCTCGCAGAAAAGACGGGAGGCATCTTCCTGGATGCCGATGATTTCCATTCACCGGCCAATCGAGCCAAGATGTCCGCCGGAATTCCGCTCATGGATGCAGACCGCCTCCCGTGGCTCGATGCGCTGAACGCAGCGTTGCTCAGCTACCAGTCAACGAATCCCCGACCAGTTTTTCTGGCCTGCTCCGCCCTTCGCGAGGACTATCGGCGGCGCATCTCTTCCGGACTCGTCTCCGTACGGTTCATATATCTCGAAGGATCCAAGGATCTCATCCGCGCGCGCATGTCCGCGAGGTCGGCGCATTTCATGCCTGCAAGTCTGCTCGACAGCCAGTTTGCCACGCTCGAAGTGCCCAAGGATGCGATCGTTGCGCATGTCGATGCGCCGGTCCCAGCCATCGTTGAGCGGCTGGTCGCGGAGATTGGCTTAAAGAAGAAATAGTCGGCGCTTTCATCGAAAACGCCCTACCGAACGGGACGACGCGCTCACGCGTGGATGCCAAATTGGAGTCGATGAGGGGCACTAGCCATTCGTCCAGCGGGCGAATATCGTCTGCTGGGTAGGGCGCTTTCGATGAAAGCGCCGTGGATTTCCCGGATCCCGTCGCGATCGGGAAGCCACTGTTTGCCAATTCGCCCTCCGGAAGGCACACTTTTACGAGAGTTACCGGACGACGGCATGAAAAAGTTCACCCTCCCAATGGCCACCGGGTTCGTTGCGCTCCTCGCGGCGGGCGTGACTCTTTTCCTCCTCTCGTGCTCGTCGGTTCCACAGGGCGGAGCCGCAGGACAGCCGCCTCCCGGAGTGCGCCCCGCCCTACTGCCACCGAATGTCCATGGCAGGCTCGTCGCACGCACGATGCGACCGCAGTACATTACCATCCATTCGACCCAGGACCCCGGCGCCACCGCGGACCAGCATGCGAGATACCTGCTGAACTCTGGCGATCGCAGCAAGAACAACCCGCGATTCGGTCGATCCGGATGGGTGACGTGGCATTTCACGGTCGATGATCGCGAGGCGGTCGAGCATCTGCTGCCCACCGAGCAGGGCGACCATGCCGACTATGGCGGTCCGGGCGACCGGCTGAGTATCGGAATTGAAATCTGCGAATTCCCGTCCAATTCAGCCCGGCAGGCTGCCGCCATCGATCGAGCAGCTCGACTGACCGCCTACCTCGCCGACCACTACCATATCCCCACGCAGAATATCGTCCCTCACATGCATTGGCCGCGCTGGGACTATCAATATGGGAAGCCCTGCCCGCGCATCCTGCTCCAGCGGGACCCAAGCGCCCCCGGAGGCTGGCGGACAGGCAAGAAATGGCAGCAATTCATTCAGCTTGTGCAACATTATCGCTGATTAGCCGCACTAGCGTCCCGCATGCCTACGCCCGAGGACCCGCGCCGAAGGGCAAATCCGCTCATTCTCCTGCCAAGTGATTCGACAACAGCTTCATCCCCTCGTTTCCGCCTCAACTCCCATTCCCCGTCCTCGCACGCCGCGGTCCGTCTCCATACGTCGACTGCGTGCAGCAGCCCTGGCCCTCCTTGGTTCGCTTTGCGTCGGATCCGCTGCGTTTGGGCAATTCTCGCCAGCGGACAAGCCCGCTTTCCTCCAGTCGTACTCGAATGCCTCCCGGGCGAGATTCGGATATATCACCGTGCCGGAGAGCCGCAGCAATCCCGCGGATACCCGGACGATCCGGCTGGCGGTCATCATCATCCCCGCGCAGAGCATTAATCCCGATCCGGATCCTATATTCTACATCGTAGGCGGCCCTGGCGGCTCGGCCACGATCGCGAGTGATTGGTTCCCCATCTTCGATCAGCTCAATCTCAAGCGCGACATTGTCTTCCTCGATCCGCGTGGCGCGGGGTTCTCCGACCCCTGCCTGTTCATGCGGCAGGGAGGCTCGACTATTGGCGCCTTCGTCTCACAGAACCGGGCTTACTTCGCAGGACAGGGAATCGATGTCGCCGCATACAATACGACCGAGATCGCCCAGGACTACGAAGCGGCGCGCGTGGCGCTCGGATACGGGCAGATCAATATTTTCGCCAGTTCGTACGGCACATTCGTCGCGCAGGAGATCCTCCGCAGATTTCCGAGCAGCCTGCGCTCAGCCGTTCTCGAGGGCAATCTGCCCGCCACGGATTCCTTTATTCCCGGCGTGATCGCGCACGAGAAGCATGGGATCGATGCCCTGCTTACGGATGTGCAGAGGGACTCCGCGGCCCGGCAGGCGTTCCCGCAATTTCGCGAGCGTTTTTACTCTCTCATTCAGAAGCTGAATGCCAGCCCCGTGAAGCTGCGCCTGCGGACATTCGACACCAATCGGCTTAAAGGGGTGAAGATCGACGGCTCGGAGTTCCTGTCCACCGTCAGCGAGATGCTGCAGCGCACCGACACGATGCGCCTGATTCCGCTGATGGTGCAGCAGCTCGAACGCGGCGATTATGGTTCACTCGTGAGCACGTTTTTCGCTCCGTCGGAAGACCTCAATATTGAAAACCCCTTCGGCATGTATCTCTCCGTGCTCGGCACCGACTTTGCCTCGCCAGGCTACGTGAGCGCCACGTCGCGCGCCATTAAGCGCGTGCATGATCCCGTGCTGCAGAAGACGGACGGCCCCGGCATCCTCCAGGTTGCCGAGCTCGCCTCGGCATGGGGTGTCCCATACGATCCGGGCACTACGCGCACGCTTCCGCAGTCCAATGTCCCCACCCTCCTGCTCAATGGCATGATGGATGCCCAGACTCCAGTGACTGGCGGCGCGACGGTCGCCGCCAGCCTGTCGAATGCGACAAATCTCGTTTACCCCCGCTGTGGACATGCAGTCGGGCTGGACAAAGGCCCGGCGATGGATGCCGCGATGGCCTTCATCGAAAATCCCGCCCAGAGGCCTGCCTTCCATCCCGGGAGCCTAAGGAGGCAGCATTTCTACCTGACGTTTCTGCCGGGCGCGCGCTCCCGTGGCCCATCCGATTGGCGCAGGCATCTAGTGGATCTGCCCGTGCTTCGCGCGTTTCAGTCTCAAGACTGACGCGTCGCGATGAGAAATATTCGCCGGAAGGGGAAGAGCACGCATCCGTCGATCCGCGGCTCATAGATTCGCGCAAGCTCCTCGATAACGTCCGCAATGAACTGCGTCCGTTCGTCCTCGGAGGAAAGCGCATCCAGATAGGATCGCATCCCGCTCCCTCGATACCATTCCGCTATCGCGGCCACATCCGGCAGAACGTGCACATAATCGGTGAGCCAGATCTCTACCTGCGAGGCCCCGGGAGCCAGCAGATCGTAATAGGCGGCCGGAGTCTCGACGGACCATGGCCGGATCTCCGCGGGGAATTGTCCTCTCCATTGCGCTCCCGTCGCCACGGCACGCATGGCCATGTGGGCGGGGGCATCCCCATCCGCAGGCATTTGTACGGCCAGGACTCCCCCCGGCGCGAGCTGGCTCAGAAGATGCGGGAAGAGCCGCTCGTGCGCAGGCAGCCAGTGAAGGGCTGCGTTGGAGAAGATCAAATCCACCGGCTCGTCGGCGCGCCATCTAGCGATATCCGCCTGCTCCCAGTTCCACTGGGGGTAGTCCGCCCGCGCCCTGGCGATCATTTCGGGAGAATTGTCGATCCCTAGGAGCCGAGCCTCCGGCCATCGGTTAGCCAGCACTTCGGTGCTGTTGCCTGGTCCGCAGCCGAGATCGACCACGGTCTGGGGGGCATAGAGAGGAATGTGGGCGACGAGGTCCCGGCAGGGGCGCCCCCTCTCGGCGGCGAAACGTAGATACTGCGATGCATCCCACGTGGGCATATGCAAATGTCCCATGGCTAATCCCTCCAAAACCAGACCCAAAATACGGCCCTGCCCGAAAATCCGCGAAACGAGATGAAGGCCGTGTCCGAGCATGAATGGAAAGGTGGGAACGCCCCGCGACTGCGGGATCCCTAACGCGTTTTGTCCATATTTGCCGCGCGGAGTCCGGAATGACCTTTTACGAAAGCGCGTTAGAGACAACACGCGTTACGCTGAGCTAGTGTGGACCCATCAGGCTCATTTTCCTTCTGCATGAGCTCCTCTGCGGAGGGCCGACTTTGCCGGGCTTGGCCGGACTAAAGAAAAAGTTTGCCTTACAGATGGGTGGCCGTATCATGGCCGACTCTACTCCGCAACCTCTGGCCCGCCGAGTGCCGGCTAGATTCCGAAAAGGTCTGTCGCGGACATCAGTACCCAAACCTCAACCCTAGTCACACTAGTATTCCATTATGGCAGAAGCCAATCTGGCGGAACTCCTCGCCAAATCCATTAAAAATTACCACGAAGGCAGCATCGTCAAAGGCCACGTGCTCGAAATCCGTTCCCGCGAATTTCTCATCGATATCGGTTACAAGTCGGAAGGCGTCGTGCGCGCCGACGAGTTCGAAGATCCCGAGGAAGTTGAAATCGGCGATGAAGTCGAAGTCCTCCTCGTCCGTCTCGAAAACGACGAAGGCATGGTCGTCCTCTCGAAGGAAAAGGCCGCCCAGCGTCAGAACTGGGAGAAGATCGTCAACGTTTTCAAAGAAGGCGGTCTCATCAAGGGCAAGGTGAAGGCAGTCGTCAAAGGCGGTCTCACCGTCAATGTCGGCGTCGAGTCCTTCCTCCCGGCATCGCAGATCGACATCATCCCGCCGCGCGACCTCCAGCAGTTCGTCGGCAACACCTACGACTTCAAGATCGTCAAGATCAACGACGAGCGTAAGAACGTCGTCCTCAGCCGCCGCGAGATCATCGAGGCCGAGCGTGCCGCGAAGCGCGCCGCCTTCCTCGACGGCGTGAAGATCGGCGACAAGGTCGTCGGCACGGTCAAGAACATCACCGATTTCGGTGCGTTCATCGACCTCGACGGCATCGACGGTCTCCTCCACATCACCGACATGTCCTGGGCCCGCCTCAACCATCCCAGCGAGATGGTCAAGATCGGCGACCAGCTCGAAGTGGTCATCCTCGACATCAACAAGGACAAGGAGCGCGTCTCCCTCGGCCTCAAGCAGATGCAGGACAATCCTTGGGACAAGATCGAGGAGCGCTTCCCCGTCGGCCAGAAGGTCAAGGGCAAGGTCACGAACCTCATGCCTTACGGTGCGTTCGTCGAAATCGAGCGCGGCGTCGAAGGCCTCATTCACGTCTCCGAGCTCTCGTGGACCAAGCGCATCGCCCGCCCGTCGGACGTGCTCACCCTCGGTCAGGAGATCGAGGCCATCGTCCTCGGCGTGAACAAGGAAGAGCAGAAGATTTCGCTCGGCGTCCGCCAGCTCGAGTCCAATCCGTGGGATGAGATCGAGCAGCGCTACATGATCGGCAAGCAGGTCAAGGGCAAGGTCCGCAATATGACCGCCTACGGCGCCTTCGTGGAGCTCGAAGAGGGCATCGACGGCATGGTGCACGTCTCCGACCTCAGCTGGACCCGCAAGATCAATCACCCGAGCGAGATGCTCAAGAAGGGCGACGAGATCGAGGCGGTGGTCATCGACATCGACAAGGCCAACCAGCGCATCAGCCTCGGCCTCAAGCAGCTCGAGAACGATCCTTGGAAGGACATCGAGACCCGTTTCAAGATCGGCGACCTCGTCAAGGGCACCGTCTCCAAGCTCGCCAACTTCGGCGCATTCGTGCAGCTCGACGGCGAGATCGACGGCCTCGTCCACATCTCGCAGATCAGCGAGGACCATGTGGAGAAGGTCAAGGACATCCTCAAGGTCGGCCAGGAAGTCGAAGCCCGCGTCATCAAGATCGACAAGACGGAGCGCCGCATCGGCCTCTCGATCAAAGCCGCGAACTACTCGATGGAAGACCTCAAGAAGGAAAGCGAAGCCTTCGACACTCTCCGCCCCGGCGAAGACATGGTCGGCCTCGCACAGGCCTTCCAGGTTGCCCAGGAAGAATATCGCCCCGGCGAAGGCAAGAAGAAGAAGTAAGCTTCTCCTCGAGCCAAAACTCAACGAAGAGGCGTCCGCGAGAAATCGCGGACGCCTTTTTCGTTTTTGTAGCTGGAGTTGACGCGCGAATGGCCGCGATCATCGGCGCGGAAGCGCGGCTACCGGCGGACCAGAGTATGGATTTCCAAATCCTGGAGGCTCACAAAGCAGTGGCCTACCGTACCGGAGTCCAGCCGCCCGGGAGGCCTCCGCGGGAGAAGACGAATTGGTAGAGCTGAAGACTCCTCGCGCGAAAGGCCCCGGCGCAGCTCAGCAGATAGAAGCGCCACATCCGCCAGAATCGATCTCCGTACCGCGAAGCAAACCGCGGCCATGCAGCCCGGAAGTTTTCGTCCCATGCCAGGAGCGTATGGTCGTAGTCCGCGCCGAAGTTGTGCGTATCCTCGAGAATCAGCAATCCCTCGGCAGCATGCGCGACCTGTGCGGCGGAAGGCAGGATGGAATTCGGGAAAATATATCGCTCGAACCATGGGTCGCAGTGAACACTGGGCCGATCGCCGGCGATCGCCTGGCATAAAAAGAGTCCACCCCGGTCGAGACACCTACTCACAACCTCGAAGTACTTTCGGTAGTTCCTCGTACCAACGTGCTCGAGCATGCCGACACTGACCACCCGGTCGAAGCGCACGGACAGGTCTCGATAATCCTGCAGGCGGATCTCCACAGGCAGGCCGCTGCAGAGCGTCTGCGCGTATGAGCACTGCTCTTGCGAGATCGTAATGCCGACGACCTCGCATCCATGGCGCTCTGCCGCATGGCGAGCCAGACCGCCCCAGCCGCACCCGATATCGAGCAGACGCATCCCAGGCTCCAGAGCAAGTTTTCGACAAATGAGATCCATCTTGCGCTCCTGAGCCTCGGCCAGATCCGTCCCGCTCTGGAAGTAGGCGCAGGAATATTGCATGGCGGGGTCGAGCATTGCCTCGAAGAAGTCATTTCCCAGGTCGTAGTGGTGCTTCCCCACTCGGCGCGATCGCCTCCTGGTCTGGAGATTGAATGCCATGGCCCGGAAGGCCGCCATAAGCATCCCAAAATTACGGGGCATGCGACCGTCGAGTCCCGCGCGGATCGCACGGCAGCTCATTTCATCCAGTGCGTCGCAACTCCACCATCCATCCATGTACGACTCCCCAAGCCCGAGCGAGCCTTCCGCGAGCACGCGCGCCGCGAAGCGCTTGTCGTGCACCTGCACATCCCATGGGCGGTCCCCGTCGAGCACGATATCCGCCTCGGCCAACAAGTCGCGCATGTACTCGTGCCCCGGCGGGGCAGTGCCAGCCCGATCCACTCGCAGGATACTATCACTTCGGCCAGCGCAGGCGAGCGCATTTCACACGAGCTCGGAATCAATAATAAATCCTGCAGTTCGCCAATGATGAAGGGCTGCGGTTGCGCCTTCGTTCCGCCTCGCGGGATTCGAGTTGGAAAAATCGCGTCCTTCCCTTTGCAAGTCCCCCGGCGAAGCGATCTAACGAGATTCATGTCCGAAGAGCCGCCTCTTCCCCTGAGTCCCAATGCAGATTGCACATAAGCCGCCGATCGATTTTTTTCGATTTAGCGAGGAAGTACCGGGATGCAGATGCCAATAGGATTCCATCCCGAAGAAAATCGTAAAGAGCCAGATGGATACGCGCAGGCAACCATCTGCACCCGAACTTCCCACAGGAGATTTCCGTTATGAATTCTCTGCTTGCACCAAGAATGGCGAACGAAAAGGAGACGTTCGAACTGGAAGTCCTAGGCGAGCATCCGATCGATCGTGCCTACCGGGTGGAGTCGATCCTGCACAATGCCCCGGGCATATGCAGCGTGCGGGCTCACCCGCGCGATGACCGAATCGTGATCACATACGATCCCCGTCGGACGAATCCCGTCGCGGTCCATGACCACCTCATGGAGCACGGCTACCTCCCCGATTGGTAGGACGCGTAGCCATCGAGCAGCCTATCCGGAGTGGCGTGAGTGGCGAATCCCTGCCCATGCAGGCCAGACATTGGTTTTCCATAATTGCCTGCTCGCAAAAATTCCTGATTAGGATCATGCTCTCGCAAAAGCACAGTCCCCCATGAAAATCTCCTGTGTCCTGTCCCTCTGTCTCGCCCTGGCCACTCCGCTTTTCGCGGCAAAACAGGCGCAAACCCCATCGTCCGTCGACCCTCATGCCCTGGCGGCGCTCAAGCGAATGAGCGACACTCTCGCCTCGGCGAAAGCCTTCACTTACAAGTCCCAAGGCATCCTCGAAGTCCCGGCGCAAACCGGCCAGTTCCTCACACTCTTTCCGACGGGAACTGTCGCCCTCGAACGGCCGAATAAACTGCGCGCCACTTTGGGCGGCGATGCCCCGCACTTCGCCTTCTATTACGACGGCACGACGGTCACCGCCTATGCGCCCGATACGAATGTCTATTCCGTAAAGCCGGCGCCGCCTACGATCGACGCCATGCTCGCCGGACTGCGCGAGGAAACAGGCATCCGTTTCCCCTCGGCACCGCTACTCTTCAGCAATCCCTACGCAATCCTCACTCGAAATCTGCTCACGGGGATCGTGGTCGGCCCGGCAGTCGTCGATGGCGTACTCTGCCAGCATCTGGCCTTCCGCTCCCCCGGGGTGGACTGGGAAATCTGGATCGAAGCCGGCTCGCGGGCATTGCCGCGGCGATTGGCCGTCACGTTCACCGATCGTCCAAAACTCCCACGCATGATCGTCACTATCTCCTCGTGGAATCTGAATCCATGGCTATGGAACAGCACCTTCGAGTTCAAGAAGCCCAAGGGCGCGACTGAAATCCCCTTCCTCGCCGTGATCAAGTCCGCGAAGTCCGAGAAAAGCCGCTAATTCAACCTGGAGATCCCCCCAATGAAATCGCTCTTTACCTCCCTTGCCCTTGCGAGCCTCTGCACGGCCGCCGTACTCATCCAGACGGGCTGCACCACTACCAGCACCTATGCCGTCGGAGCTCCCGCTCCCGTCGTGGTCGGCGCACCGCCGCCAGTCGTGCCGACTTACGCCTGGGTCGGCGCCGGTTACTATGGCGGCACCTACTACGCCAGCCGGACGACCTATTACAATAGCGCGTACTATCGTGGCGTCTCCTACCGCAATGGAGGAGCTGCGTATTATAGCGGCGCGCATGGAAACGGGGCCGCCTATCGCACCCCGTGGTCCAATGGCGGCTATGTGAATACGTACCGCGGCGGCTCGGCATCCTGGCATAATGGCTCCGGCAGCGCCGAAGGCTGGAGAGGTGGAAGCGCCTCCTGGAATAACGGCTCGGGAAGCGCCGAAGGCTGGCGGGGAGGCTCGGCATCCTGGGGCGGCGGCTCGGGCTCATGGAGCGGCGCCCGCGGTCGCTCCGGCTCATGGAGCCGGTAAGTAAAAAGTCGCATCCTCGTAAGTGGAGCAGGGCCCGCCGTGGCGGGCCCTTTTCCGTTTCGACGCCTCCGAGTGGAGGGAGTTCATTCAGGACAAAAGCTACGGCGGTCGCGGCGCGACTCGCCCTACCGACCAAAGAATAGCTGCCGCAGGGAATCCCCGGCTTTGCCGGGTTCGTTTCCTGCGGTAGGAAAGCCGCGCCGTCGGGTTCGGTGGATTCCTTGTGTAACGCCGATTCGGAAAACAGCGCCAGGCCCGATCTTATGAGCCAGCCGTGAATCCACTGAAGCCGAATGGCTCAAAGCATGCGCCGAATTTCTATTTCCTGGCCTCGGCCAGAGCGGTCTCCCCGAGGGCGCTTGCGAGCCGCTCCATCTCTGGAGCAAGAGCCTTCGGATCGTGCTTGCGCTCAACGACTCGCCCGACGATGGCATTCACCGTGTCCTTCATTTGTCCCATGGCGATGCCCTTGATCAGGCTGGCGCCACAGACGCCCGGTTTCACCAGATTGGTGTAGCAGATGATCGACTCTTCCGCCCCTAGCGGCTCGACGACCAGATTGCCGCGACTCTCCTTGATGCTCGTGGCGTGCAGAACCTCCCATTTCACCTTCAATACCCCGTCCTCGCTGCTCGAGAGCTCGTTGCGCGCGGTGTAACATTCCGAGGGGAGCACCGGCACGCTCACGACGTAATCGACATCGAACGTGCGAGGGTCGATCTCTCGGGAGATCCGGGATTTTGTGCAGTTCGGCACGAAAGTGTGGGCGTTGTCATAGTCGAAAAAGACCGCCATCACCTGCCGTGGACTGGCATCCACCCGCTGGTAAATCCGAGCGCGCGGCCACGGATAACCGTCCACCGCCTCGGTCACCAACACTTGATCTCCTGCCTTCACACGAGCCTGATCCGCACTGGATAGCTCATTCATCAACCCTGCCCGCGCCGGCAAAACAAGCGCGACAAGGAGCCCGAGACTGAGGGGGACCCGCTTCACAATGGATCAACTCTCATCTCATTCCATCGCCACGCAAATCCTTTCTTTGGCATCTAACAAAATTTCATCCCATGCCCTGCCTCATCCGCCCGACGCTCTCGCTGGATGCGATTTTTTCGGGACATGCGGCCATGAATCCACGAGCATGCGGCCCGACCTTTTTCTTTTTTGCCATGACCCTGACCGATGAACAAAAGGCGATCGCCGCGGGCTGGATCGAGTCCGGCGCGAGCCTCTCCGATGTCCAAAAGCGCCTGCGCGAGGAATTCCAAATCTCGCTTACTTACCTCGATACCCGCCTGCTCGTGGATGATCTGAAGATCACGATCAAGGAGCCCGAACCCGAGCCCGTGGCTGCGGAACAGCCAACCGAGGCCGATCTCGAATCCGAGGCCGACCTCCTCCCGCCCGCCGCTGCTGCAGGCACAGGCTCTGTAAAGGTAACCATCGACCATATCGTGAAACCTGGTGCGCTGATCAGCGGCGGAGTCACCTTCTCCGACGGAGAAAGCGCCGACTGGTATCTCGACCAAACGGGCCGACTGGCCCTCAATCCCTCGAAGCAGGGCTACCGCCCGACCGAGAAGGATGTGCTCGCCTTCCAGGTGGAACTCCAGCGCCTCGCGCGAAGCCAGGGATACTAGAGTCCGGCCCAAAATCCAAAGTTCCGGGGTCCGGGGTTTTGACCCTGCGACTGAGGCTGGGAAACCCACGAAGAGTTTGCAATGACGGTTCAGATAAACGGCGAAGCAAAAGAGATACAGACCTCGACTACGGTCGCGGAACTCGTCGTGGAACTCGACCTGCCCGCTCCCACCCTCCTGATCGAGCATAATGGCGTCGCGCTGCATCGCTCCGAGTGGCCGGCCACCCGAGTCGCCGAAGGCGACCGCATTGAGTTACTGCGCGTGGTCGCCGGCGGATAGGACGCTACAAATCACCCGATTCCATAAGCGCATTTCCCGTTCTGGACTTTTCATCCTGAACGGTGAACGTTAGCCGATTCATGTTTTCCCGTCTTTCCGATAAACTGCAGGATGTCTTCAAGGACCTCCGCGGCCACGGGCGCATCAGTGAAACGAACATCACCGACGCTCTCCGCGAGGTGCGATTGGCGCTCCTCGATGCCGACGTCCACTATCAGGTCGCCAAGGATTTCGTTGCGCGGGTAAAGGAAAAGTCTCTCGGAGAGGATGTGCTTCGCAGCATCACCCCGGGCCAGCAGATTGTTAAAATCTTCCACGACGAGCTCGTCACCCTGCTCGGCGGAGATGCCAGCCCCCTTAATCTCGACAAGCCGGCTCGCATCCTGGTGGTGGGTCTCAACGGCGCGGGCAAGACGACGTCATCCGCGAAACTCGCCCGATGGCTGAAGACCCAGGGCCGCACGCCCAATCTGATCGCGTGCGACCTCATGCGCCCGGCGGCGATCGACCAGCTCGCCACGCTGGCAGGCCAGATCAATGTCAATGTCTTCACGCCGGACCGCGGTGAAAAAGACGTGCTCGCCGTCGCAAAGCGCTCTCTGGACTGGGCAACCGAAGTCGGCGGGAATGTGCAGATTTTTGACACCGCCGGCCGGCAGGAAATCGACGAGCCGCTCGTGCAGGAGCTTAAGAGGCTGAAGGAGTTCCTCCAGCCGCAGGAGGTGCTGCTCGTCTGCGACGCGGCCACCGGCCAACAGGCCGTCTCCGTCGCCGAGCATTTCCACGGCGCACTCGGGCTCACAGGCATCATCCTCACGAAGCTGGATGGCGATGCCCGCGGCGGCGCGGCGCTGTCGCTGCGCGAGGTCACCCAGCGGCCTATCAAGTTCGCCGGTGTAGGCGAAAAGCTCGATCAGTTCGAGCCCTTCTACCCCGATCGCCTCGCCGGGCGCATCCTCGGCATGGGCGATGTCGTAAGCCTCGTGGAGAAGGCTGCAGAAGCCATCACCGAAGAGGATGCCCTGCGCATGCAGAGCAAACTTCAGTCCGGCGGATTCGATCTCGAGGACTTTCTTCATCAGTTCAAAATGCTTCGTCGCATGGGTCCTCTTGAAAATCTGCTTGGCATGTTGCCCGGCATGGGTAATCTCAAGGGTTCCTCGATAGACGAGAAGCAGCTCACACGGGTGGAGGCGATTATTCTCTCCATGACTCCCATCGAACGCGCGCGGCCAGACATTCTGAACGCACGCCGACGGCAAAGAGTCGCCCGCGGGAGCGGCACTTCGGTGACCGAGGTAAACAGTCTCCTTCTCCGGTTCGCCCAAATGAAGAAGATGATGAAGAAGGCAGGCAACCTGAAACACATAATGGCCCAAGCCCGCCGGGCCGGACTTCCGGGGATGAAGTAGTCGCCGCTTGCGCGGACGAAAATTTTCCTGTCCACTATTAACTCAACTCTCAACTGACACACAATGGCCGTTGCTATCCGACTCAAGCGTGAAGGCGCAAAGAATCACCCGTTCTACAAGATCGTGGTGGCCGATCAGCGCAAGCCGCGCGACGGAAAATTTATTGAAATCATCGGTTCGTACGATCCGAAGAAAGAGGGCGAGAATTTCGCTCTCAAGCTCGACCGTGCCGAGTACTGGGTCGGCGTAGGCGCCCGCCCGTCGCAGACCGTAGGCAGCATCATCAGCAAGGCCCGTAAGAAGGCCGAAGCTGCTGCTTAATTCGAGCTCGATCTGAATTCGAAGCCGCAGTCATGCGGCTTCGTAAAACTCAAAAGCGGCTGTCGCCAAGGCAGCCGCCTTTCTGTTTTGGTTTTTTGGAGCCGGAGACATGAAAACCGCCTCAACCTGCGAAAGATCCGGGTTAGACTTTCCAATTCTGGCCCGATGGCTTAAAAGTCGCCCGTGGAAGAGTTTCTTCGCTATGTCATCGGAAAGCTCATCGAGTATCCGGATGAGCTGGTGATTACCCATATGGAGAACGGCAGCAAAGTCGTCTATCACCTCGCCATGCGGAAATCCGATCTGGCGAAAGTGATCGGCAAGGGTGGCCACACTATCCAGGCGCTACGCACGCTCCTTCACGCCTCTGGACAAAAGAGGGGCCTCCAGGTCGGACTCGAGATCATCGAGTGATACCGACCGCTCGACACTGTTCGCGGACAAAGCCGATGTAGATACAAGCAGCGTCCCTGTGGGACGCTCAACGAGTCTCGGAAAGCCCCGCCGCCAATAAGGGAGCGTGATACGTCGCCCACAGGCGACGGCTACAGGACCAAGCCGATGAGCTCGCTCTGCCAATGGCAGTCACGGCTGCACGCCGGGAATGGTATTGATGGAATCCAGCGCGAGATTCGTCCGCGCCACATAGAAATCGAATCCCTCGGCCTCGCACTTCGTTACGAAATCCTCGATTCGCGCCGCATTGGAGGGATCGCTTCGATCTCCGGTATCTACGTAATCGACGCACATCACTCGCTTTCCCCAGCTCTGAATGCGCCGAAGAAACGACAGGCGGTAGGCGATGTCGGCCTGGGACTGGGGTTGGGTGCTCTCGTAGTAAAGCGACTCCACGCCGATCCCGGAGATTGCGCGCCGGTAGCGCCCGCCGCGATCATATCGAACGATATCCTCGCCATTTTGAGGGAATACGAGGAATCCCCTGCCCTTTGGAGAATGCTTGCGGCCGTAGTTGGCGATCCATGAGACGAGACGAATCATGCGGTGAGCCGAGTCCGCCTCGTCCCCTCGGGGATCTCCGGGCTGGAATACCTCGCCTCCCGCTCCGTAGCTGGCCGGAGAGGCCCAGTAGTCGAATGCGTCGATGATATCCAGATATACCCCATCGAAACCCTGGCGGAGAATGCGATCTAGGTAAGGCCTCACGACGTCGTCGCGCCAGGCCGTATCCCAAAAGCGGACTTTGTAATTCCCCGGCCAATCGGGATCCACTCTTCCCAACCATGCGGGCGCCTCGCCAGCAAGCCACGCCGGGCGCCAGTAGAAACGGTAGTTCTCCGCCTCGCCAATGGAGAGGTACGCCAATACCCGCATTCCTGCCCGATGAAGCAGCCGCAAGTCTGCCGGACGCAACCGTCGAGCATCGCTGCCATCGCGCGAATAATCGATCACCGCCGCCGTAAATCCAGAGGCGGCAATTTGAGCCGGCACCGGATTCTGCAGCTGATAGAGCCATGGGGTGGCAGTGGCGAGGCCCGGGAGCCCCAGCACGATCGCTGCAAGCAGACTGCGCATGACCGCACTATCGCATGGATACTCCTGGCCGTCGCGGGCTTTACTCCGCCTCAATGCCGAGGAGGATCTTCGCGGCCTGGTTGACGTCCTTGTCGCCGCGTCCGGAGAGATTCGCAATGATGATGCGATCCTTATCCATCTGCGGCGCGACCTTCATGACGTGCGCAATGGCATGTGAGGACTCGAGAGCCGGGATGATTCCCTCGACAGCCGCAAGAGTCTGGAAGGCTTCCAGCGCCTGGTCGTCGGTCGCAAAATCATACTCGGCCCGACCGATCTCCCGCAGCCAGCAATGCTCCGGGCCGACAGCCGCGTAATCGAGACCTGCCGAAACGGAATGGGTGCCGAGAATCTGTCCGTCGTCGTCGGCAAGCAGCCATGTCTTCGCGCCCTGGAGCACGCCAAGACGGCCACCCTGGAAGCGCGCGGCATGCTCGCCCGGGACGATGCCGTGGCCGCCGGCTTCGACGCCAACCATCCGCACCGCCTCGTCCTCGAGGAAGGCATGGAAAAGTCCGATCGCATTGCTCCCGCCGCCCACACAGGCGACGAGCAGATCCGGCAGGCGTTCTTCGCGCTCGAGAATCTGCCGGCGTGCCTCCACGCCGATCACCCGATGAAAGTCGCGCACCATCATGGGATACGGATGCGCTCCGTATGCGGTGCCGAGGATGTAATGAGTCGAGCGCACGTTTGTGACCCAGTCGCGCATCGCTTCGTTCACGGCCTCCTTGAGTGTCGCCTGCCCGGCGGTGACCGGCACGACCTTGGCTCCGAGGAAGCGCATGCGCGCGACATTGAGCGCCTGCCGCTCCATGTCCACCGCACCCATGTAAATCACGCATTCGCAGCCGAAGCGCGCCGCGACCGTGGCAGTAGCCACACCGTGCTGACCCGCGCCCGTCTCGGCGATGATGCGCTTTTTGCCCATGCGGCGCGCGAGCAGGATCTGGCCGATCGCGTTGTTGATCTTATGCGCGCCCGTGTGGAGCAGATCCTCGCGCTTGAGATACACCTTTGCGCCGCCGAGGCGCTCGGTGAGACGCTCAGCGAAATAAAGCGGCGTCGGCCGGCCGACATAGTTGGCCAGCAGATCGTCCAACTCGGCGCGGAAGGCCGGATCCTGCCGAGCGGCAGAATATTCACGATCGAGCTCCTGCAGCGCAGTCCAGAGCGTCTCCGGTACAAAGGTTCCGCCATATTGGCCGAAATGGCCGTGTGCGTCGGGCACCGATTCGTAAAGCGAACTCATACCCCAGCTTGCATGCGAGCGGAGAGGTGGGCAAGTTTCCGCTTCTTCGTCAGTGATCTGCCCTACCCTGCGGCGAGTACGGCCCGAATGGCCCGCCTGTGTGGCGAAGGGATGGGTACGCCGTCGAGCGAATCGATCGGGAATGCACGGAGTCCCTCCATTGCCCCCGCGGCTAGCCGCACGACCTCCATGTGCACGCGGTAGCGCGTAATGGGATAGGTCTCGATATGCGCGGGAGCCTGCTCACTTGCATCCACCTCGGGCAAAATCCACATTCCCTTCCAGCGGGCCGTAGAGGATGCCAGGTGGAGATATCCCTCCTCCCTGATGAAAGCCCGGCGCTCGGTCACCGTCGTCACTGCCTGTCGGGGGCGCTTCATCGGGAGCGACTCCGGATCGGAGGTGCGGCAGGCGCCTCGGATCGGACAGCTGCCACAGAGCGGTTCACGCGGTTTGCAGACGAGTGCCCCGAGTTCCATGAGTGCGGAGTTGAGCTCGCAGGCGCCGACCTCCTCCGGCTGCAATGCGAGGGCCGCCTCGCGCAGGAGTGCCTTGCCGCGAGTGGTGTCGATCGGTTCGCGCAGGTCGTGCAGCCGCGCAAGCACCCGGGCCACATTCGCATCCACCACGGGCGCCGGCCGGTCGTAGGCAAATGCGATCACCGCACCAGCCGTGTAGGCGCCGATGCCGGGCAGGGATTCGAGTTCTTCGAGGGTATCGGGCACCTTCCCATCATGCCGCTCTACCATTGCCTGCGCGGCTTTGTGGAAATTCCGGGCCCGCGAGTAATAGCCGAGCCCCTGCCATGCGGTAAGAACCGCCTGCTCGTCCGCCGTCGCGAGGGCCGCAACGGTCGGGAACTCGCGCATCCATCGCTCATAGTACGGCACGACCGCTGCCACGGTGGTCTGCTGTGCCATGAACTCCGATACCAAAATCGCGTAAGGATCCCGCGTCCGCCGCCACGGCAGATCGCGTTTGCTCGCCTGGTACCAAGCCAGCAATTTTGAATTTTGGATTTCGGATTTTGGATTGTTCATTTGCGCAGCGTCTCGATTGAAGCAACGACTAATCGAAGGACACGCAACCCATCTCTTTCGTGCAGCGCTTGAACTCAGGCTCGTCCACGGCAAGCTGATGCCATAACTTTCGTTTATCCAGCCAGTGCCAAATCCAAAATCCAAAACCGAAAATCTAAAACCGGCCTCACCGACGACCTACACTGCTCCGCTCACTTCCGCGCAGGTGGAGCTCCTCCGCGAAGCGCTTGTTTTGCAGCAATTCGAGTTCGAGCAGAAGCCGTACACGATCTTCACCGCTCGCAAGGGCAAGCTGAACGTCGCGGTTTACGAGAAGGGGCCGAAGGTCGTCATTCAAGGAAAGGACCTCGCCGACTTCATCACCTTTACACTCGAGCCACAGGTGCTCGGCGAGGCGAAGTTCGGCTACGACGAGGTGCATGAGCCGGAGAAATTCGAGCCGCACTTCGGCATCGACGAGAGCGGCAAGGGCGACTTCTTCGGTCCACTGGTCATCGCGGGCGCCTATGTGGATGGCGACATCGCGCGCACGCTGCGCGATGCAGGCATTCAGGACAGTAAGAATATCGGCTCCGATAAACGCATCCGTGATCTGGCCGCGGTGATTCGCAAGACTCGCGCGCCGCAGACCGTCATCCTCATCGGCCCGGAGCGTTACAACCAGCTCTTCGCGAAGTTCGGCAACCTCAACCGCCTCCTCGCCTGGGGCCATGCACGCGCCATCGAGAATCTTTGCGAGCAACGACCGGATTGCCCGCGAGCGCTCTCGGACAAATTCGGAAACGAAAACCTCATCAAGCGCGCCCTTCTCGAAAAAGGCCGCGGCATCCAGCTCGACCAGCGCACCAAGGCCGAGTCCGACTACGCCGTCGCAGCCGCGTCCATCCTCGCCCGGGAGAAGTTCATCGATTGGCTGGAGAATATGGGGAAGGACTTGGGCGCCACTCTGCCGCGAGGCGCCTCGGCCCAGGTAAAGCAAGCCGCCCGCGATCTGGTGGCCAAGCGTGGTCCCGGAGTCCTCGAGAGTGTGGCCAAAACACACTTCAAAACCGCAGCGGAGGTGCTGGGGCAGTCCGCCTGATTCCAGCCTTTTGCCCCCTACATCATTAACTTCCGAATTGTTCCGTCGAGCGATTTTTGAGAAGCTTCAAGGTCCCCGCTAAAATATTTATGTTCCGATCTTTCCTCTCCCGCCGTATTGGAGCGCTCGCCGCTGCCGCACTGTCCCTCGTCACCGCAGGCCATGCCACCCCGGGCACGCTCAGCGGGATCTTCGTCGTTGCCCCAAATGCCTCGTCGAATACCGCCTCCGTCTATACGACCAACTCCGATGGCACGCTGACAAACAATGCGACCGTTACGGTGGGCACGTTTCCGTTTTATGCCGCGGTGAGCGCCGGCGGAGCCTTCGCTTATATCTCGAATCGCGACTCGAACACGGTGAGCGTGATCGATCTCGCGTCCTTTACGGTGGTGCAGACAGCCTCGACGGGATCATCTCCGTTCGGACTGGTGCTCAGCCCAGACGGCACCCGCCTCTATGTGAGCAATCGCAGCAGCAATACTGTTTCGGTTTTTTCCGTAGGCAATGGGCAGCTTACTTCGATTGCGACGATTACCGTCGGATTAAGCCCCCGAGGCATTGCGATCAGCCCGGATGGAGCGCATCTCTATGTCGTCAATCAGGGGGCGAACACTCTCTCCGTGGTCGATACTTCGACAAATGCAGTCACGGCTACGATAACCGTTGGCAGCCAACCGCTCAGTGTGGCAGTGAGTCCCGATAGCTCTCATGCCTACGTGACCAATTTCACCGATAACTCGGTGTCTGTAGTCGATACTGCAACCAATACGGTGACCGCCACGGTGACCACAGCAGCCGGCCCTGATGGCGTGACGGTGAGTCCCGATGGCGCTCACTTCTACACCGCAAATCGCACCGCCGGGAGCGTCTCGCAATTCAATACTTCGGACAACTCGCAGATCGCAGCCGCGATCACCAGCGGGACGAACACCGATGGCATTGCGATTTCTTCGGATGGCACCGCCCTGTATGCGAGCAACCAGAGCAGCAACAATCTCTCGATGTTTATCGTCACCCCGGGTACTGGCGCCCTGGTCGCGAATGGAACGATCGCTTCGGGCGCTGGTCCTGGCGGACTCGGCATCGAGCCCCCTGCCCGGACTCCAAATGCCACCTACGGCGCCACGATGACGGTCTCCTCGCAGAAGAAGCGCGCCACCTTCACTCTCACGAATACGGGCAACACGACGGCGAGCTTCGATCTCTCGAAGATCTCCCGCATCACGAACTCGGCTCCGAATCCGAAGCCGAATCCCCATCACCACTCGCCGATCTCGATTACCTATCTGCTCAACGGGGTAAATGTCACCGGAACCTTCAAGTCCGGAAAAAGCGCCTCCGTATCCCTCGCCCCGAATGCCACCGCCCAGGTGGTCGTGACAGTAAAAGCGACCCGCGGCATCTGGTATAGCCGCACCATCCGCGTGCAGGTGACCGGCCAGAGCGAGGCCCAGTCCACGGTCAAAGCCTCGGCGCAGGCGACGCTCAGGCTGCCGGCGACGCTGTAAGGGGAAATGACATAAAGGATCTTCCGCGGCAGCTCTCGCAGCAGTGCTGCCCGCGGAGGCTCCCTCTCAACGAGCGCACCGGTGGCCGACGCCTCGAGCACAACTCGGCCGCCTCTCTGTAAGGGGCGCACCTGCCGGACAGGCGGCCATGTCGCCTAACCCGAAAATCCGTTCGGGTTGGCATCTGCGCCGCATGAAGAATCTACGGAATCCGACGGCGCGGCTTCCCTACCGCAGAAAGCGAACCCGGCAATGCCGGGCATCATCCGGCGCGAGCTATTCTTTGGGTGGTAGGGCGTGTCGCGCCGCGACCGCCGTAGATTCCTATTTTCATTCCACGTAGAGGCCCGCCTCGGGGGCATGGCCACCTCACTCGAATCTGGATCGTTTTCCGCAATATGACCACTTTCATCCCAAGCTTCTTTTCTCCACCGAGCTCCATGCCGGGAGAGACCCGGCATGGAGCGATGGGGGAACTGCAGCCCTGTCTTTTGTCGCAGTGCTTATTGATCGACGGTCACGTTATCGATCGTCGCTCCGCAGATGGCGCTGGTCGTATGACTCGTGACAGGCAGCCCGATGTAAACATTGGTGGCCATGCTGATGGTCTGCGATCCAATGCTCGTCCATGTAGCGCCGTCGGCCGAGTAGTAGGCGGTAAAGACATTGCCCACTCGTGTGACGCGCACCCAGTAGGGCGCGGTAAGGCCACTTTGCATTGTGGTAGAGGAGGAGCTGCCGCCGGTCGAACTCCGCCACTGGAAGCCCACCCCGGCACCAGGCGTTACGATTGCCATGGCGTGAGTGGAATTGGCATTGAGCGTTTCTCGGATCATGACGCCGGCCTTCGCCGATGGATTCGTGTTGTCCACGCTGGCCACTCGTGCGGTGATATCGCAATCGCCGCTGGCAGAGAGGTAGGTATATCGGAAGGCGTCCGAAGAGCCCCAGATGTCCGC
>Ga0068856_100000407_pt1 | contig 47326 bp, 48 predicted proteins | sample KBSCornC62_FD_66595 | JGI IMG/M metagenome (GOLD analysis project Ga0068856, IMG submission 66595) | Corn rhizosphere microbial communities from Kellogg Biological Station, Michigan, USA - KBS Corn C6-2 | ecosystem: Host-associated > Plants > Roots > Rhizosphere > Soil ...
GTACCCTCCCCCAGGTACTTTGCCAAATCGAACTAGTTGCCAATTGGGGTCAGACCCAAGCAACCTGCGTGCGTCGCACCGGTACCAGCAGAAGGAGTGAGGAAACGAACCACGTTGTCCTCGGTGGCGCAGAATTCCTTCACGCCAGTCGTGTTCAGGGTTGCCGGTGTTGCGCTAGCGTCGTACTGATCGTTCGTGGTTGCACCAGCCGACTTCGACGGAACGGCAGTGAACTTGAAACCGCTCTTCGGCGTCGCGCCTGAAAGGGCGAGTGTCAGGTCGATGATGCAAGCATTACCCTGAGCCGGACCAGCCGTGCAACCAGGATCGCCACTGGCAGGACCAAGGTCGCTCAGCTGTGCCGCGTATCCAAAGGTCGGATACGAGGTCTGATAGGTCAGTTCAGCAGTTGAAATCGTACGAACCGAAGCGGCCGCTGACGACTCGTTCGCCGCAATGCGGGCGCGCAGCAAGTTCGGAATGGCGATCGCGGCGATGATCAGGATGATCGCGACCACGATCAGCAACTCGATTAATGAAAAGCCCTTCTGTTTACGCATTCTGTTTTTATCCTCTTCTCGGTTTTGAACCGTTTAACTCTCTGTTGTCGATCTCGGTCTCAGCGACCCCGACTTGCCCATGATCTTCGCACTTCGATTGCCTTTGTTCATAATTACGAAAGTGTGCGCTTTCCCAACACCTCTATACGTGTTTTCAGCGACTTGCAGCCCGATACCCGTACAGCCCTGCGCGCGCAAACTGCCACTTTGTCGCATTTTGTCAATGCCCATGACAGTTTGTGTCAGTTTGCACATTCCGTGAGATGAAGGCGGAGGCCAATCTGGGAACGTACGATAAGGACGGGTCTTGCAAAGAAACTCCGCCGGTATGAAAGACCAAGGCTAGGCGCCGTTTACGGGGGAGAACCTACTCTCCAGAGTCATTGTAAAGGTAAACAGCAACCGGAAGCTACGAAGGATGTTCAGGATTTACAGAACTCCTACACTACCCTTAGCACGAGAGCCGAATTCTTCGACCCGAAGGCAATACAGTTGCATACGGCATGCTCGATCGTCTTTTTTCTTCCCGCATCGGGAACGTAGTCCAGGTCGCATTCGGGGTCTTGGTTCGTCAGGTTCAGAGTCGGCGGGATTTGCCCCGCTTGCATGGCAACCAGGGTTGCCGCAACGCCGGCCGCGCCACAGGCCCCCTGAGGGTGACCAATCTGGGATTTCAAGGCCGACATGGGCACTTGCCGCGCGCATTCCTCTCCTAGCGCCAGCTTGAGCGCTCGCGTCTCGATGCGGTCGTTAAGCTGGGTGGAGGTCCCATGCAGGTTCACGTAGTGGATATTCTCCGGGCCTATCCCTGCCTGCTTCATGGCCAGTTGAATGGCTCGGGCAGGTTCCTCGCCGCACTCCATCAACCGCACGCGGTGATAGGCCTCGCAGGTTGATCCGTAACCCACCACCTCGGCCAGAATCTTTGCTCCCCGGCCTTTGGCATGTTCGTACTCTTCCAGGACAAACATCCAGGAGCCTTCCCCGAGAACAAATCCGTCACGGTCCACCGAGAACGGCCGCGAACCCTTCTCGGGATCCGAGTTCCATTTTTCCGTCAGGATCCTCATCAGAATGAAACCACGCACTGTTCCGAGCGAGATCGGCGCGTCCGCTCCCCCGGTGAGAACCCAGTCCAGTCTTCCGGACTCAATCTGCCGCATTGCATAGGCCATCGCATCCGTCGAAGACGTGCAGCCGGTGGTGATGACGTGGCTCGGTCCCTTCAATCCAAAGCGCACATTCAGGTCACTCGAGATCGAGCCCATGACCCCCGTGGGAACGCAGAATAGGCTCATCTTACTCAGCTGTCCGTGGAAGTAGAGGCGGTACTGTTCCTCGGTAAACTCCTGGGAACCTCCGCCCGTGCCAATGATCACGCCGAATCGTTGGCGCTCATTGAGAGGCAACGAAGCAGAATCCACTCCCGCGCTGGTTAACGCTTCCGACGCCGCGCAGAGGGCGATGGGTAAGATTCTGGAAACGTGCTTGCGCTCCTTTTTGTCAACCCAGGCGAGCTCGTCGAAATCCGGGACCTCACCCGCAATCTGAACTTCAATCTGCGAGGCATCGAATCTCGAGATCCTGCGCACACCGCTGCGCCCGGCTAGAGCTGCTTCTGCGAATGTCGAAGTTCCAATTCCATTGGGACTCACAACCCCCATTCCGGTGATAACGCAGCGACGCTTCATGTGCCCTCGTTGGAACAGTGGTCCCGAGCGCTCCGCTTCCACTCCTTAGGATCTCGGGTGCAGGACTACGATACCAGGCAGATCACCCTGCCGCAGGCGAATCCGGTCAATTTCTTGTCAAGCGGTCCGAAAACTGCGAATGCCCTATGAGAGACCCAGCTCTCTCGTCAGCACCTGCCACTTGCTGTCAACCAGCGCTTTGGTTTTTGCTTCCATCGTGATCTCATCCGGCCAAGGTCGCGCGAAGCCTTCCGTTGACCACTTGCGGGTGGCATCAATGCCCATTTTGGATCCGTAGTTGGGTAGTCGCGATGCGTGATCGAGAGAATCGACGGGGCCGAGCGTGAACTGAATGTCACGCTCGGGATCGATATTGTTGGTCACGCGCAGAGTCACGGCCCCGAGGTCCTGGACATCGACGTCTTCGTCGACCACAAGGATGCACTTGGTGAACATGGCCTGGCCGAGCGACCAGATCGCATTCATCACTTTGCGCGCCTGGCCAGGATAGGACTTGCGGATAGAAACGATCATCAGGTTGTGGAACACACCTTCGATGGGTAGGTTGATATCCACAAGTTCTGGAATCGTGAGTCGCATGAGCGGCAGGAAAATACGTTCCACCGCCTTACCCATGTAGGCATCTTCCTGGGGCGGTTTGCCGACGATTGTGGTCGCGTAGATGGGATTGTTCCGGTGCGTGATGCAGGTCAGATGAAAAACCGGATACAGGTCTTCAAGTGAGTAGAAGCCGGTGTGGTCGCCGAAAGGGCCCTCCGTCCGAAGTTCGTCTAGGTTGACGTAGCCTTCAAGCACGATCTCTGACGTGGCTGGAACCTCAAGATCGACGGTTTCGCATTTGACGAGTTCGACAGGCTTTTGCCGAAGGAAGCCAGCAATGACGTATTCCTCGATGTCGGGAGGCGCGGGGACAATTGCCGAGAAGGTAAGCGCGGGATCGGTGCCGATTGTAACCGCCACGTCCATTTTGCCTTTCGGGAGCTCGCCGTCAGGAATCAGTGATCCGCCCGAGGTCCGAGCCATGATGTCCACATTCTTGGATGGGCGGCTTCCCCCCTCCGCAGCCTGGCGAGAATCGGGGTCCTGTTGCGCGCCCCCACGTCGCAAGAGTTCCCGGTAGTGTTCCGCGGCGACCTTTTGCCTCTGCCAGTGCATTCCGGTCGTGCGCCCGTCAAACACCTGCATGCGATACATGCCCACATTTCGCTTGCCCGTTCTCGGATCGCGGGTCACAACGCAAGGTAGCGTAATAAATTTGCCCGCATCCTTCGGCCAGCATTGCAGAACAGGGAAGTCGCTGAGGCTGAAATTGTCGGTGCGGATGACTTCTTTGCACGGGCCTGTCGAGACGGTTCTTGGAAAAAATTTTCCCATCTCCGCCAGCATGGGCAGCATTTTGACCTTGTCAAGAAAGCCCTGCGGAGATTTCACGTCCATGAACTGGCGTATGCGGTCGGCAACCTGGTCGAGCGAATCGACTTCAAGTGCCATCTTCATGCGCCGCTCTGAGCCAAACTGATTGATGAGGACGGGAACGCTGCTCCCCTTGGCATTTTCAAACAGCAGGGCTGGGCCGCCATAGGCCCCATTCTGGTTGCGGCTCTTCGATACGCGGTCGGTGATCTCGGCGATTTCAAGCACGGGATCGACTTCGGTCTTGATGCGCTTCAATTCGCTGGCACGCTCGAGCGCCGCCATCCAGTCGCGAAGGTCGTTGTAGGCCAATTTTTTCCTCAGCAGAGTGGTCGGAACCCGCGATTATAACGTGCTAAGCCCCGTAAGGCGTGCGTTTGATCGCCGGCGCAGGAAAGTTCAGCATCCCCCAGCTTGGGATGATCCTTTCATTCGGAGGAGCCTTGCCAGGCAGGAGGGACCTGGGACATGCTTTTCCATACCACTCCAATCAAGCCTTGGGCGGGAAGCTGCGGACAGAGGAAGCTAGGCCTGTGTTTTCGTTTTCAATGCTTCTGCTTCCGCCAGGCGCTGAAGTTCGCGCTCAGCCGCCAACCTGGCGCGGTCAATCGTTCGGAACTGGCTCCAGCTGAGGATCTGGGTCGAGCCATCTTTCTGAATAATGCAATGGTAGACCTCCGGGTAAAGTCGCTTGTCGCGTCGGAAGTCGGCGTAAAAGGAGCCTTGCCGCAGGCGGTCGTAGCAGATTACGTTCGCTCCGTCGCGGGACTTATGGAGGTTGACCATGAAGGGATTCATTCCGCTGCTCGTTTGACCTGCTGCATGACTCCTGAATCCAAGACGTAGGTGATTCCTTGGCCGCAGGATTCGCACTGCGCTTTCCGCTCATGCTCTGAGGCCTCGCCATCGGCATTCCTGGGCACCGGTAGGGAAAACGAGCGCAGGCACTCAGGGCAGGTCAGTACAAAGTAGGATTTGCCGTTCAAAGGGATCCATACCGGAGCGCGAGGGGTTTTGATGATATTGGCACGAAGCGGAGACTTCTCGATCAGTTCTCGGATCTTCTGCACCAATACCTCGGGCGAATGTTCGCCCCCTTTTTGCAGATAGGCATCAGCGAGAACTCCGGTGGGCAGTTCCGTCCCCAGATACTCGCCGCTCATGGCCACGACCGGCACGTGAGGAAACCGCCGCCGTACGATCGAGAGCAATTCGAAGCCGGTCATTCGGGGCATGTTCAAGTCACAAATAATGACGTCGGGAAGCGCTTCTTTCATCATGGCGAGCGCTTCAAACCCGTCGTCGGCGCAGCGCACGGTATAACCCAGCGAGCTGAAGAGCTGATCGGCTATTTCGCAGAAAACTGCGTCGTCATCAACAATGAGCATTCTGTATTCAAAGGTACGTGCCATCTGGTAGGTCCTCACACAGCAGAGGCAGGTAACGACTGGCGCTGCCAGAAAACCACTTTGACGCACGAACGGCCTACGATCGTTGCAGATGGTTGACGAGGTGGCTCCTGTATTTTCAACAGCTTGAACCCTCTGTTCGATACGGTACATTCCCTAAGGAGAAGGGAGGATTGCTGTAGGGGAGGATAAGGCCGCGGAAATGAAAAAAGACCGCCCGCAGGCGGCCTTCCCTCAACGACGCTCCACTAAAGAGTGGATTCGATCTCAAATCCCCAAGCTTCGAGCAATGGCTCCGGGATGTACTTGGAATTCTTATTGCGACGTGCCCACTCGCGCAGGCGGGTTGAGCGCAGGTACTGGTCTGGAGTCAGCTTGTACTCCTTTACCACCTGCTCGAACTCGGTGACGGTAGGGACAATGGGCCCAATAGGCTCTGGTTTCCCCCAGTTTGGATTTCCGCGTCGTTTTGCCATGAATATTTGCCTCGGTGCCTGGTTTCTTATGAATTTAGATTCCGATGGCCACGCGAAGGATTCTGCACCTTCGCATCTACGCACAGATAAACAGAGAAAAACCCGCTGGGATTTAGAAACGGCCTGCCCGGAACTAAGGATTGTACGTCAGATGTCCGCAAAGTCAATGATCAGGGAAGCACTCGACCGTAAATTATTGAAGAGATTGGAGTAGGCTTTCAGACTCGGGGAAGGAGAGAGAGGTTTTGGCTGCGGTTGCGAGTAAATTGAGGAATCTCGAAGCAGGTGGTTACCCGAGTAACCTGCGTCAGGGCGTAAGTGTTTGACCGCAAAGGTTTAACTGCTTACATTTTCTGAGGAAGGTAGAGGTTTCCGTGGAACCCGGTCTTCAGGCATTGCTCCTTTGCGGCGACGACAGGGTCGTGCGCGTGCTTCGGCGTGTTTTGAGTGAAATGGAAATTGCTGTCGAGCACTGTTCGGACCCCGACAGTGCCACTCAGAAGCTCACTCGCCAACGGTTCGAAGCCGTCATCGTGGATTGCACGTTTCCCGAGACTGCCGGAAAGGTGCTGAGCGGCACCCGTTCGGCCCCGGCAAATCGCCGAGCCATCACCGTGGCGATCCTAGATGCTGCGACTGCCGGGGATAGTCAAGCCGCATTGAAACGTGCCTTCGGCCTGGGTGCGCACTTCGTTCTCTTCAAACCCATCTCAATCGAGCGTACGCGGTCCAGTTTTCGGGCGGTCCGCGCATTGATGAAACGCGAACGGCGGCGTCATGCCCGCATACCGATCCAACTCCCGGTTGAATTCTACCTAGAACAAGAATCGTTTTCGATTCGCGCCAACACTCTTGATCTTGGCGAGAACGGCATGGCGGTGAACACACGGGGCCGCAGGTTGTCATCCTCGTTTCAAGTGACCTTCGCCCTTCCGGGCGGCGGAATCAAGGTCGAATGCAAAGGGGAAGTTGCCTGGGAAGGCGGGCAGGTGTTGGGCATCCGCTTTTGCGATGTGGCTAGGGAAACGAAAGATCAACTCAAGCAGTGGGTAGCTTGCCAGTTGTTGGGGGCTGATGCCGAAGAGATTCCGGTCAGCTGCAAGCTGACGGACTTGAGTCCGAGCGCTTGTTACCTCCAAACTGAATCGCCATTCCCTGTGCGTACGCGGTTGCAGTTGGCCATGAAAGTCGGGGAATTGGTTGTCGAGACGGAAGGAATCGTGAGGTTGATGCACCCTGGAACCGGCATGGGAGTGGAATTCACGAAGAACACCTCGGTACAGAAGGCTCGCGTGGAAGACTTCATCCGCACCTTGGTTAGCACGACGGACGCTGTACCGGACATCGAAGTAAAACCAGACACCATCGATAACAGCAGTGACGCGTATTCGTTCTGGCAATTGCCGGATGAGCGAATCGACCCACTGTTGTCGTTGTTCCGCACCAAAACCGATTTGCCGTCCGAGGTGTTCCAGTTGGAACTTCGCAAACAACGCGGCGTACCGGCTGAGACCGCCGCCGGCGTATAGTTGACCGACCCAGAACAAATCATTCGGAGGCCCGCTCCAGGCACACGCCGTTCCTCGGAGAGCCAGCCCAGAAGTCGGCTAGATTCCTCCACCAGGCATATTTTCCTCAGAGCTTAGAGCGTTGGTGCGTGCTTTTTCCTGTTGGCGTAGTTTGTGAAGGTACCGGTGTGCCTTCTTAACGTCGCGGGCAATCTGGTCGCGGAGATCCTGCACGGAAGGGAACTTGATCTCATCCCGTAGACGGAAGAGGAAAGACAGCTCGATCGGAGTTTCCGCAGTCAGTTCGATCGGATGGAAATTCAATAGGTGAGTTTCGATGGCAAAGGAATCGGCTCCGAACGTCGGGCGATTGCCCACATTGGTAACTGAATCGAAGCATTCTTCTCCAACCCGGGTGCGGGTGATGTAGACGCCATCGCGTGGCGCCAGCTCCTCATAGCGAGCAAGGTTAATGGTAGGGACCGTGTATTTCGAGCCGTATCCCCGACCCCGGCCCGGATTAGAAACAATACTAAATGGGCGGGTAAGAAGAACGCGTGCACGTTGCATATCGCCTTTCGAGATCAGCTCGCGAATGCGAGTACTCGACACGGAAGAACCCCGGATCCGCATCTCGGGATAGACCACAACCTCAAATCCGAGTTCTCGACCAAATTCATCGAGCATGGAAACATCGCCCGCGGCTCTGTGTCCGAAATGGAAGTTGTAGCCTTCGTGGACTTCCACGGCATGGAGGCCTTCGCGGAGGATCTGCTCCGCGAATTCGCGGGGGCGCATGAGCGATAGGTCGCGGGTGAAGGGAAGCAAAACCGTAGCATCAACCCCGGATTGCTCAAGCAGCCGCAATTTCTCCGCTGTAGGCGTGATCAGCTTCAGAGCGGAGTCGGGCCGCAGAATGCGCATGGGATGCGGTTCGAAGCTGACGGCCACCGACTTGCCCCCCCGCTTCCGGGCGCGGGTCACGATCTGTTCGAGTACGCAGCGATGCGCGCGGTGTACGCCGTCGAAGTTGCCGACGCTCACAAGCGTAGGGGCGAAGTCAGCGGGAATGTCGGTCAGGTGCCGGAAGACGCGCATCAGATTTCAAACTCCAGTTTCATGCCGTCGTAGCAGAGCCGTACATTTTCCGGCAGGGAAGCATTGGTCGCCTGATGGGGAAGGTCATGGCAAATGTGCGTGAAGAACGCCCGCCGAGGTTTGAGTTGCTCGACAACCTTCAGGGAATTCTCAACCGTGGAATGGGTGGGGTGTGGCTTATAGCGAAGGGCATCCAGAAACAGGACATCCAGCTTTTCCAGTTGGGTGAGGGACTTCTCCGGAATCTTGCTGTGATCCGTCAGATACGCCGCCGAACCAAAACGAAATCCGTAGATCTCAGCATCTCCGTGTATCAAGGTGATGGGCGTGAAGGTTGCGCCAAACAGATCGAGCGGTCCTTCAAGCGGCTTCATCTCCACCAAGGGAAGCCCTCCGAACTTGTAATCCGCAACAAAGATGTAGCGGAACATGTTGCGGATGAATTCCGCCGCTTCGGGATGGGCATAGAGCGGGAGCCGATTGGGCTTGTGCAGGAAGCTCAGGGGACGCAAGTCGTCGATGCCGAGGATGTGGTCGGCGTGGGTGTGCGTATAGAGCACGGCATCCAGATGGCAAATGTTTTCGCGAATCGCCTGCTCGCGAAAATCCGGGGTGGTATCGATGAGAATAGCGCGTCCGTTGTATTCAACCAGCACCGAAGGTCGCGTGCGCCGGTCGTGGGGGTCGCTCGAATGGCACACCGTGCAATCGCAGCCGATGGTCGGCACGCCCATCGAGGTGCCGCTGCCAAGCACGGTCAGGGTAGCTTTCATTTCGACGGTGGCGCCGATTGCGGCCCGCGGGCGATTGCGTTCGTGACTTCGACGTACGCCATGCGGAGCTCATATAAGGCGTTCTGAAGAAAATTTTGTTCCTTGGACGTGAGATTGCCTTTCGTCTTATCGGCAAGCAAGCCAATGGTGTCGATGGTTTGGCGCGCGCCGATCAAGTCCAGTTGCGGCTGACCGCCTTGCTCGTGCATGAGGCCAAGTTGCAGCATGCCCGTCATGTAGAGCGAGGCTAGGAACCTTTCGAAGGTGATTTCGAGTTCTTGGGCGGAATCACCACTCAGCTCCACCTCTCGGTCCAGGTCTCGCGAGGATTTCTCATAGGCGTCCGCTTGTTGTTTCTGCTCTTCTGCGGACGGTGCCGGAGGGACGGGTGACTCTGGCTGTGCCGGTGTTGCCGTCACGGCGGGAGCCGAAGATTCCTCTTCCGATGCTTCGCTGCGCAGGTCGCCTTCGGAGGTGAATGGCCTGCGATCCGTTACTGTGAAACTTTCTGTTTTCTTTTCTGGCATGGTCTAATTCGGGAGCCTTCAACGGCTCAATTAAAGTTGTTCGATCAAACCCGAGAACGGCAGCGGGACCGGGATTGCTTCCGCTCCGGCTACTTCGAATACTACGCCGCCCGATAAATGTTCTTTGCGCACGAAGCCGAGTGCGATCACGCGATCGCCTTCGCGCGCCGGGACCGTCGCCGTGCTCGTGATCAGGCCGATGTCTTTGCCATGCGCCTGAATTGGAGTTCCGGATGGCGGGACGGGTCCGTTGACGACAAGCCCTGTGAATCCGCGGTGCACGGAGCCTCGAGTTCGGATGCGTTCGACGATCTCCTGGCCGATATAGCAGCCTTTGTTGAAGTTCAGTGCACGATCCTGTGCGGTCTCCTGGGGTAGCGTGCGTTCGCGGATGTCGGCGCCGACTTTTGGAATTCCACACAGAACTCGAAATGTCTCCAGTGCAGTTTCGTGAACCTCTTGCGCGCCAGCTTGCAGCAGTGAATTCCAAATCTGCTGCGTATTGTCTTTTGCCACCCAGAATTGAAAGTCAGGGATGCAAGGGTTGTCGCCGCGAATGATGGTGAAAGCCACCCCGTTCCAAGTCGTCTCCGCTAGCTCGAGAGCAGTGGGTGGCGTCGTGATTCCAACTGACGAGAGCACTTGTTCGGCGGCGGGGCCACCGACTCCGAAAACACCAACGCTATCGCCCAACTCCTCGACTTCAACTTTGTCCATGATGATGTAGCGCCGAAGTTGCGGAACAAGGTTGGCCTGAGCGCGATCGATCTCGACGACCAGGGTGTCCCCGCGGTGGAAGGCGTACAGATCGCCCTGAATCTGGCCCTGGGGGTTCAGAACAAACGCGTACACGCCGTGGCCTTGGGGAAGGTCTCGTATGTTATTGCTGACCATGCCATTTAACCAGCGCGTACGATCCTTGCCCGAGAACTTCAACAAGGTACGATCGAGGCTGTAGGCGGCACACCCGGACAGGAGCGAGTGCAGCTGCGAACGAAGCCCGAGGCTCTCACCGGCCAGAGATTCCTGTTGTTGTGTCACCAGACTCATTCGACAGGTTAATTATAGCCAAGCCGTTCAGCTCGAGCGGATGGAGTGGCAACCATGGGGCTTTGTCGCCGGCCCCGGCCCCAGAGAACTGCTACTCGGATATCGATCCTGGGGACTTGTCCCTAGCCCCGAATCCTTCACCGCTGTGTTACCTTTCCTCCCGTGAATAGCAAGAAAAGAATTGCAGCGATCCCCGGTGACGGTGTCGGCAAGGAAGTGATTCCTGCAGCCATAAGAGTCGTGGAAGCGGCGCAAGCACCCGTGGAATTCGAGTACTTCGATTGGGGCGCGGACCGCTATCTTTCAGAGGGAACTACGGTTCCGCTGGATGGCTTCGCAATGCTCGGGCGGAACTTCGACGCCATCTTCCTAGGGGCGTTCGGCGATCCTCGGGTTGCCACCAATATTCATGCCAAAGAAATCCTGCTGGGCATGCGCTTCAAGATGGATTTGTATGCCAACCTGCGTCCCGTGCGGCTACTGGATCCCGCATTATGTCCGTTGAAGGGCAGGCAATCCGACGACATTGATTTCGTCGTGATTCGCGAAAACACGGAGGGTATCTACGTCGATCGCGGTGGAATCACGAACCAAGGTACTGCCGACGAGCTGGCCGTGCAGGAGGACGTCAATACGCGTAAAGGGGTCGAGCGCATCATCCGGTTTGCTTTCGAATATTGCAAAACAGAAACCAGGATGGAAGGCGGTGCCCGAAGCCGAGTGCTTTTGTGCGACAAGTCCAATGCGATGACCTATGCTGGGAGTCTGTGGCAGCGGGTGTTCAAAGTAGTTGCGGGCGAGTATCCAGAGGTCAAGACCGAGCATATGTACGTGGACGCGCTCTGTGCGCAAATGGTGCGCGATCCACGTCAGTTCGATGTCATCGTCACGAACAACATGTTCGGCGACATTATCAGCGACCTAGGGGCGGGAATCCAGGGTGGTTTAGGCATGGCGGCGAGCGGGAATATCCATCCTGGAAAGACTTCGATGTTCGAGCCCGTACACGGCTCGGCCCCCCTGATCGCTGGCAAGAATGTCGCGAATCCGATCGGTGCGATCCTCACCGCAGTCATGATGCTGCGACATATTGGACTTCCCTCTGAGGCCACGCGGATCGAGGCTTCCGTGTCAGAGGCGGTTCGTGCCGGACAGACAACCCAGGACGTGGGCGGCCGGTTAGGAACCCGGGAAGCGGCTGAGTGGATTGCGGCCAGGGTAGCCGGTTCGAGTTAGCCCCATGCAAGGCCCTCCGCCAGACCCTGCACGCCGCGAGCAAAGGAAAGCTTGATTGCAAGGCCTAAAAAAACACTGCCTTCCCGGCTCCGTGCTCCCTTGCTTGCCATGGAACGTGCGCGATCCTTGAGGTTGCTGAGGTGTCAACGGGACAACACCTGAGCAGCAGCTCTCATCGAAGCTCACGCATGTATAAAGCTGCAGGTGTGCTCACGTTGCTGTTGGCCGGGCTCCTGGCCGGTTGCGGAGGAATGACTCAGAGTCAATCTACCAACCCGCCGCCCAACAACAATCCTCCTCCGCCACAAGGAAGTTTGAATGACGTCAACCACATCATTCTTATGCTGCAGGAGAACCGAGGATTCGACGAGTATTTCGGGCAGCTGAACAACTACCGCACAGCCCAGGGCCTGAGCCCAGACGTGAACGGTACGCCGGCGAACGCACAGCAGATTGCCCGCGACAACGTGACGATTTTGACTCCTTTTCACATGAATTCCATGTGCGTAGAGGACCTTAGCCCCTATTGGAACGAGAGCCACAATGCGCGCAATCACGCCGATCCGACCTCCGCGACGGCGACGATGGACGGGTTTGCCCACGCGGCGGGAGGGAATTCGCTGAACAGCGGGGGCGCCGACATCAATGGCCAGCGAGTAATGGGCTACTACGATGACTCCGATCTGCCTTACTACTACTTCATGGCGTCCCAGTTCGCGATTTCCGATGCCTGGTTTGCTCCGGCGATGACCAACACGCCGGCCAACCGGATGTATGCGATGGCCGGAACTTCTCACGGTGTGGTCAATAAACCGTTGTCCCAGGTTAATATTCCGACCATTTTCGACGAACTTCAGGCAGCAGGCATTACTTGGAAGAACTACGTGCCTGACTACCCGAATGGTAGCTCCTTAAAGTCGTTCCCCGCCTATGCGAAATACTTGGGAACCAATATTGTCCCCATGTCTGACTACTTCTCGGACTTGCAGAATGGGACACTGCCACAGGTCGCATTCATCGACCGCGATTCGAAGAACGGTTTAGACGAGCACCCAGGTGGAGTGCAAATCCAAAGGGGCGCAGCCTATGTGAAGAAGATCGTGGATGCGTTGATGAACAGCACCGCCTGGCAGGATTCGATTTTCTTCCTCGCTTATGACGAAAGCGGCGGATTCTATGATCACGTTGCACCTGCCCCGACGGTGTCGCCAGACGGAATTCTGCCAGTACTCGGAGCGGGTGACACTTGTACGACGCTGACCGGACCCGCATGCGACTTCGTGTATACGGGTTTCCGCTTGCCCAATATCGTCATCTCGCCATTTTCCAAGGCGCATTATGTGGATCACACGACGATCGATACCACGGCGATTTTGAGGCTGATCGAAATCCGTTTCAATGTGAAGCCGCTCTCGGCAAGGGATGCGGCGCAGCCTGACATCAGCACGCTATTTTTCGATTTCACAAACAAGCCGAATTTAAACCCGCCCACGCCTCCTTCCCAGCCGACGAGCGGCCCGTGTTACATCAACTCGCTCCCCTAGGGCGGGAGATGGCTTCTTACCAGATCTTCACGCGCTCTTGAGCGGGGAGATACAGCTTCTGTCCGTCGCGGACATGGAATGCTTTGTACCACGCGTCAAGGTTGCGCACCGTATCGGTGCGATACTCCGAGGGGGAATGTTCATCGGTCATGACCCGGCGCCGTAATTCACTGTCTCGCATCTTCGAACGACGGCTCTGGGCGTAGGCAAGAAAGAACTGTTGGTCGCCTGAGAATCCCTCCACCATGGGAAGATCTGCACCCTTCAGCGTTGCGCGATAGGCATCGTAAGCTGCCGTCAACCCTGCGAGATCGGCGATGTTCTCAGGCAAAGTTTGTTGTCCATTGAGAGCGAGATCTGGAAAGGGACGATATTGGTCATATTGTCGGGCAAGGCTGGAGGTGGCAGCGTCGAAGTGACGAAAATCTTCCGGCATCCACCAATTGCGCAACCGGCCTTGGGCGTCGAATGCGCTGCCCTGAGAGTCGAAAGTGTGGCTCACTTCATGGCCGATAATCGAGCCGATGGCTCCGTAGTTGACAACTTCCTGGGCCTGCGCGTCGAAAAAAGGCGGCTCAAGAATCGCCGCCGGGAAGTTCAGAGCGTTCTGCAGCGGAAGATTAACGGCGTTGACGGTTTGCGGGCTCATACACCACTCGCGGCGATCGACCGGCTTTCCCAGTCGGGAGACGGCACGGGTATATTCAAACAATTCGCTGCGTACTTCGTCGCCAAACAGATCGTCGGGTCTGATCTCGAGCTGCGAATAATCTTTCCATGTTTCCGGATATCCAATGCCCACATAGAGGGCGCTAAGCTTGGTGTGTGCTTGTGCCTTGGTTGCGGCACTCATCCAGGAGAGCGCGTCGATACGCTTATGGAATGCAGCCACAATGTTGGACACCATTGCTTCCAGGCGGGCCTTTGATTCCGGCGGAAAATATCGGGCAGCGTAGAGCCTGCCCACTTCGTCACCGAGAAAGAAGTTCACCTCGTCGATCGCACGCTGCTGCCTTGGGCTCTGCTCCGGGATGCCGGAAATCTCGCCCTGAAAGAAGGCAAAATGTTCTTGCGCAAGTGCCCTGGGCAGCGCGTCTGCGTGGTCCTCGATGGCGTGATAGGTGAGGTAGTCTTTCCAAGTTTCAAGGGGCGTGGAACCGACGAGAGCGGCTTCGCCGATAATGGCACTCGGTTGCCACACCATAATCGTGGGCTGAGTCGACAGCCCAGCGGCGCGGAAGAACTCGGCCCAATCGAGCCCCGGAGCCTTGCTTGCAAATTCGGAAGGCTTCCAGGGGTTGTTCGCTTTCCGGACTTCCTGGTCATCGGCAAGCGTCCAGTGCTTCTCAGCGATGGCCTGCTCGAGCGCGATGATGCGGCTGGCGCGCTCCTCAGGCTGGGAAATCCCGGCGCTTTTCAGCATGGAAATCACATGCGCCCGGTACTTCTGGCGAAGCTCGCGCATGCTGTCGCTGTCTTGCAGGTAATATTCGCGGTCGGGCAACTCCAGGCCGCCTTGCAACAGGTATGCGGTGTAATGATCCGGATCATTGAAGTCCGGAGCGGACCACAGACCCAGGAAGTTTGGGCTGTGATAGTTGGTGTAATTGAGCGGGTCTTGGTCGGCCCGAAGGCGCTCACCAAGCGCGCGGGCCAATTCGCGCTGGTCGTGAATGTCATGAATCGCGGAGAAAATCGGCTCCAGGGGCTTCAGGCCGAGTGCTTCAATGGCAGCCTCATTCATGTAGGCCTGATAAAAGTCGGCAATTCTCTTCTCCCCTGGCGTCGAAGCACCGGACTTTACCAAATCTTCAATCAGAGCGGCCGTGCGATGGTCGCTGAGTTCGGTAAGCCGCGCAAAGACACTGATCGATGACCGGTCTGCGGGAATGACGGCGGTCGACAACCAGTGCCCGTTCGAGTACCGGTAGAAATCGTCGCCGGGCTGGACCGAGCGGTCGATGTCAGTAACACCGATGCCGTGGAGATCTTCCGAACCCCTTGCGGTTTGCGCAAGCGGAGCGATAGCCAAGATGAGCAAGAGGCAGATCCAACGTTTGCCGAACCAGACTTGTTGGTTAGGAACCATAGTTGAGCGATACTCCGTTGATAATGAGATGCGCACGCAAAGGACGGTTTGGAGCTACGGCGTGGATGGAGGTTATCACGATGCGCGGTGCTACCAAGGTGTGATGCGTCCTTGCTACTCGGGGCTCAATGAGCGTGGTGCTTTTCCGTCGTCGGGGCCGTAATCGCGAGTTCCATCAAATCGGACGCTACGCTCTCGGTATTGTGACGCGCAACGTTGTCCTCGTAGAGATAGTTGCCGAGGACCGGGCAGACTCCGATCGCTTCAATTGCATCCAGATCGGCAACGATCTGCGATGCACCTTCGAGGGCGTATTTGGCTTTCAACTCGGGCGACAAGGGCGCGCGGTTTACCAACGCGTAGTCAAAAAGCTGACAGTGAGCGTGATCGTTCAGGGCGCGGATGTGGTCGGCCGCGCTACGGCCCAGGCTTTCGTTGGCCTGCGTCATCAGATTGCAGACGTAGACCTTGACCGCTCGAGAGTCACGAATCGCCTTCGGGATCCCGCGGACCAGCAAATTCGGAATCAGACTGGTGAAGAGGGAACCGGGACCGATGGTAATCAGATCCGCACGGGCAATGGCGTCCAGAGTCTGAGGTAGGGGGTCGGGATTGGCCGGAAGAAGAAAGAGCTCCTGGATATGCCCCTTGCTGGCGGTGATCTGCGTTTCGCCGCGCACGCGACTCCCGTCCTGCATCGACGCCTCGAGTTCGATGTCGGCGGTCGTAGCGGCATAAATGTGTCCGCGGGTGGCAAGAATTTCGGATGACAGGCGAACCGATTCGCTGAAGTCTCCGGTGAGCGAGGTCAGCGCGGCCAGGAAAAGATTGCCGAAGCTGTGGCCCTCAAGCCCGGTGCCTTTCTCAAATCGGTGCTGGAACAATTTGGAAAGCAAGGCGGAATCTTCCGATAGGGCAACAATGCAGTTGCGCACATCGCCTGGGGGAAGCATGTTGAATTCTTTGCGCAGGCGCCCGCTCGAGCCGCCGTCGTCGCTGACGGTTACGACAGCAGCCAGTTCTACGATGCTGGCACTGCCGGCTGCGCTTGAAAAGACCTTATCGGGAAGAGGCGGGCTGAACGTTCCCGGCTGGGAAGCGACGTATTTCTTCAAGCCTTTGAGCAGCGTGGAAAGGCCTGTGCCTCCGCCGATCGCAACCACGCGCAGCTCGCGTGATCCCCTGGAGTGCTGCCGGCCGGTAGAGACGTGCATTGAGGTCTAGTTGAGATCCCCGAATTCCGGTTCGACCGGAATAGGCACTTCAGCGCCCGGATCCGGATACAGCAACTCGGTGAAGCGGGGATCCTCCGAAAGATTCTGGAAATCGGTGTCATTGCGCGCCTGAAAACGCAGCGCGGGATTCAATTCAATCGCCCGCGCCAAGTGACGCAGCGAATCCTCGGCGTGCCCGGTTAGGCAATCGAGGGCGGCAAAGCCATAGGCAACGTAGTCCGCCTTCGGAACTTGCTTGGACAAGGCATCCAAGTGTTCGCGGGCGCCAACGTAATCGCCTAGGTTGATGAGTGAAACTGTGTAATCGTAGTGCTCTTCCGGCGTCTTGAACTGCGTCGAGGTCTTTTCCAGTTGCTGGTTGCAGGCGTTCAAATGCACGGCGGCGCGGTCGGCGAGCTCGCGGTTGGTGCCGGCGACGACTTTTTGCAGAAGCGTCTTTGCTTTATCGTACTTGTGTTCCTGCATCGCGCGCAGGCCGCCCTCGTAGGACTGAAGCAGTTGTGCCAGTTGTGGATCACTGACAAGCGTGTGTTTGGCGGTTGGTTTCTGGGCCATGTGCAGAATTTTTCCTGAAGGAGACATTCGGATTGATTCATTGAATCATTTCCTCATCAGCCATTGCTTCATCAGAAATCTCGAAGCCGGATTCCAATGATCCAGTGGCCGATAATCAATGATTCAATTCGCTTTTGCCGCTGATTCCAGGTCGATCTGCTTCCACTCGCCCGCGATAATGCCCTTGCGGATCTGGGCAGCAGTCTTGCGTTGCTTGCTCATCTGGTACGCGTAAAAAACTTCCTTCATGCAGGTCGCACACTGTGCGCCATGCGTGTTCTCGAAGCAGCTGTGCAGGCTCTTGTGCCCCATGCGGTCGCAATAGCAGTAGCAGGGCATCTGGTAGAGGATCGGTTGAATCTTCGCTGCGATCTGGTAGGCGCGGGATTGAAAGCCATACTGCGCGTTCTCCCCCCATAGCTGCTCTTTGCCTAGGATCGGGGCGAGCTTCACGCCAGCCGGCGGAGGTCCTTGATGATAAGCCGGCAACCGCTCCTCCCCTTCGGCGGAGACCCCCCAGGGGGCGGAAACAGCCATCGTGGCCGCGATCACTAGGCTCAACGTCAACGTGCGCTTCAGCATGCTTTCCTCAAGGGCGTATTGTAACTCGAATCGTCGGAGGGCGCACAGCGCGAGGGCTCCAGTTAACAAATGTGACGCGGTATGCGATTATCCTGCGCACTGGATGTGCAGCCACTCAAAGGAGACATAAAGGAGACCTTATGAAGTTTCTATATGCCGTTCTTGCCATTGCATTGGCGGTTCCAAGTCTTGCTCAAGAACAAAGCAAGGAGGGGAAAAAGCCCACTACTCTTAAGAGCATCTTGCTCGAGCAATTGCGCTCCACGCACAACAAGGCAGAGTGGTTTGTGCCTGTGAATACGGCCGTCGACGGACTGACGGCGGAGCAGGCAGCCTGGACTGACGGAAAGGGAAACCATTCGGTCGGCCAATTGGCTTATCACATTTGGTTCTGGGACAAGGAAGAACTGGCCAAATTCAACGGCGAGCCTCCCGTGAAGTACAGCGGAAAAAATGATGACACCTTCAATAACTACGACCCCAAGAAATGGAACGAGACGGTCAAGCAGTTAGACCAGGTGCTGACCGATTGGGAGAACGCAATCGAAGCGGCTCCGGACGCGAAGCTCAGTGAGTGGGCGTCGGGCATTGCCCATATTGGCGCGCACAATGCCTACCATATCGGCGAGATCGTTATGATACGAAAGGAGCAAGGCAGCTGGAATCCGGAAAAAGGGGTGAAGTGAGTTCAGCCGCCCCTCGGCGTGAGCACCATTGGCTGGATAGGGGGACGGGGCGGCTACCATGGCGCACCGAGTCCACAGACAGCTAGGCGCCCTAGCTTGCGGGCGCCTTCCTTGAACAGGGAACGATCTGAATTTATGCCGCGACGCTTTTGACCGTGGGCTCGTGCGGGACGGCCGAGGACAGAATGCCGCGGGTATCCGAGGAGGGGCAGCAATCGTCAGCGCCAACGTCCAGCGTGCGAGTCCACATTTCCTCATCGGCTACGCGATGATTGCAGATGATGCGGGTCGTTTCAAATTGCTGCTTGAGGGTTTCCACGTCCGAAAAGGACGCAGTTTCAAGATCCACGATCATGACATGCGGGCGAAGTTTTGCCGCCGCATGGCGAAGCTCGTCGATAGACTTCGTTACATGTACCGCGTGGAATGAATTCGCCAGGGAAGCAGCGAGAATCCGCGCGATGTTTGGGTCGCTCTGGAGTAGAACTACGTTACTGGACGGCATACAACTCCTCCTGAACGCTCAACCATGGAGCACTTACAAGGTCGTGAACGCAGGCTTAACGCTCGAATGGCTCGGCTTGCACTTTTCCGTTTTGTTTGAGCAGGATCTCTACTTTGCCTTCCGCTTCCTCGAGTTCCTTTCTGCAAGTGGAAGAGAGCTGCATTCCTTCTTCGAACAAAGTCAGAGATCGTTCTAATGGAACTTCGCCCTGTTCCAGCTCTCGAACAATATTCTCGAGGCGCTGAATGCAGTCTTCAAATTTTGGCAAATGAGTGTCAGCTCCTGAGCGAAGTTTACACCTAACGTACTAAGAGTCTATAGGGGGAAAGCTGTAGCAAAAACGTTCGTGCGGATGAATATTTCAAAAAAATTACTAAGCAAACGATTACCGCAGCCTTACGCGCGTGCGGCATCGCTGCCGAGCGCTTCGAGAACATCGACAGCTGAGGAGTAACGACCTTGAGGCGCGCTGATTTGTGCGCCCTGCACCATTTCGCGGACGGCCGCAAGCATTTCACGGGCGATGGCCACGCCCTCGTGACGAGCTGCTTCAGGATTTGGGGCTCGGATCATGCGTTCCAAAATCGAATCCGGGACCGAGACCCGCAGTTCGTTCTTCATGAACTCCGCATTGCGTGCGCTCACCAGGGGCCAAATCCCAGCGATGACGGGAATCCGACAGTGCTCGATTCGTTGGATGAAGGTTTCAAGCAGCGATAAGTCAAAGACAGGCTGAGTGACGGCGTACTCGGCCCCAGCCTCCACCTTGTATTCGAAGCGGCGAATTTCTTCGTCCAGGTTGGGCACACCCGGATTGGCTCCCACACCGATCACGAAGCTGGTACCGGCGCCGATGGGATTGCCGCCAATATCGAGCCCGCGGTTCAGGTTGTGCACGATGTTCACTAGTCCGATCGCGTCCACGTCAAAGACCGCGGTCGCATCGGGGTAGCCTCCCATTTTTGGAGGGTCCCCTGTGATACAGATCAGGTTGCGTATCCCAATGGCCGCCGCGCCGAGCAAATCCGACTGGATGCACAGCACGTTCCGGTCGCGGCAGGTGTAGTGCAGGATAGCTTCGATCCCAGCCTGCTGCTGCAGTAGGAGTGAGAGCGCCTGATTGCTCATGCGAGCCGATGCACGGGGGCTGTCCGGGATGTTGATTCCGTCAACTCCGACTGACTTGAGAAATTTCGCTCCCTCCAGTTCCTTCTGGATGTTTGTGCCTTTGGGCGGAACAACCTCCACCATCGCGACGAATTCTTTGCCGGCGAGTTTCGCTCCCAACTTTGACCGCTGCTCCAGAGGAACGGCAGGAACTGCATGGGTGATTTCTGCTTTGATCTGAGTCTCAGCCGTCTTGGCGCGTGACTGCGAGACTCGAAGCCCTGACTTCATGACGCGGATATGCTCGGGAGTTGTGCCGCAGCATCCGCCCACAAGCTTTACACCAGCCGCCACAAACTTTCGGGCATAGCTGGCCATGTACTCGGGCGAGCACAGGTAGATATTGCGTCCCTCGACTGAGCGGGGGATCCCGGCGTTCGGCTGGGCGGAGATGGGCGCCGTTGTGGCGGCTCGAAGTCGTTCGATCGCGTCGAGCATCGCAACCGGACCCACGCTGCAGTTACAGCCAATGACGTCTGCGCCCCACTCCTCAATGCGAGGACCGAAGACCTCGGGGGTGGACCCGTCAAGGCAGGTGGCTTCTTCATCCACCGTGACCTGCGCGATCACAGGAATGGAGGAATCAAGTTCGCGCGCAGCTTGATAGGCCTGGTGAAGCTCCTCTACGTATCCGAACGTCTCCAGGATCAGCAGGTCGACACCGCCTTCGAGCAATGCGGTGATTTGTTGGCGAAATGCCTCCCGAGTCTCCTCGAAAGAAGTTTTGCCCAAGGGCTCAATGCGAATGCCGAGCGGGCCTACCGATCCGGCAACCCATGCGTCAAAACTCTTGGCAGCTTCCTTTGCGAGCCGGGCGCCGGCGACATTAATCTCCCTAACTTTGTCAGCAAGGCTATGACGCTCCAAACGGAAGCTATTCGCACCGAAAGTGTTGGTCTCGATGATCTCCGCCCCTGCCTGCAAGTACTCGTGGTGCAGGCCTCGGATCATATCGGGCTGGGACACATTCAGCTCGTCATAGCAACGATTGATGAAAATCCCCTTGGCATAGAGAAGCGTACCGGTGGCGCCGTCGCAAAGAACGGGCGAGGTTTTCAGGCGTTCGCGGAACTTCCCGGGCATAGTATTGAGAATACAGTAGAAAGATGAGACAGGTGATGGCTGCGAGGAACTGGACCAAGAAAAAGTTCAGCTCAGCGCTCTGATATAATCCGCTCTTCGCATCTAACTCTCTATCCGTCAATGCTCTTGAAATTCCCAGGGTTACAAAGGACGTCAAGCACCCTAGCTGTGTTTATTGCGACAGCATTGGTATTGTCTTGCAGCAACTACAATTCCGGCTCGTCACGCGGCGGTAGCACGAGCGGCCTGACATTCCGTGCCTTTGTATCCAATCCAGTACATCCCATCATTACCGGTGGCGGGGCTCCAGCGCTGAACATTATGGATGCGTCGAAGGACGTGCTATCGCTTTACACCGTGTCGCTCGCGACCGTGAGCGGGGCTGTCGCCGATGCCGGAATGATGGCCCTGAGCCCGAATCACGACCGGACGCTCGTCATGAGCCCCAGCGACTCCAAGCTTGCCGTGGTGGATAACACCAAGGAGGCTATCGTAGGCGTTGTCACATTGCCCGGACCCAGCGAGAGTTTTTTCGTTGCGAGCGACAACAACACCGCCTTCCTCGCAATACCTAGTGCTCCGGTTAACGGACAAGCCCCGGGAGTGGTCGAAAAGGTCAGCAGTTCGGGCGGAACCGTGAATGCGACGATCCCAATTCCCGGAGCGCGCTATCTCGTGCAGAGCCCGAGCGGCAACCAGATTCTTGCGTTTTCGGACAACACCGATGCCGTGGTTTTGATCACTCCCGGACTAATCGGGGTCGCAGGACAGCCGGCGGCGATCTCTCAATGTACAGCGACCCAAGTGCCGGCATGTATCTTGCCCACGACCTTTGATCGTCCGGTGGGAGCAATTTTTGATCCCAGTGGCGCAACCGCCTACGTCATTGACTGTGGACCCGAATGTGGGGGAGCGACGGCGGGAATTACCGCCATCGATATGACAAACACCGGAAACTCGGGGAACCTTGTGCTCGGCACGGTGCCGCTGAGCGCGTCTACGGCGGCCTTCTTGCAAGGGACTACGCTTTATGTGGCGGGAACTCAGGGTGCAAACGGTGGATTTCTGTCGGTGCTGAACCTGGCTGGGGGCATAGGGTCTGTGGACTGCCTGTCCGCGACACCGGCAAATTGCCAAGTTTTCGGTATCGCCGATGGATATCATAAGACGATCCAAATGGGGGCGAACGGACGTCTTTTTGTGGGGTCGAGGGCTTGTTCGAGCGTTTGTCTGACGATCTTCGATACGGTTAAGGCCCAGGTGGTGCCAACGCCGAAAAATAGCCCGACGGGCGATGTAACCGGCATTGCTCCAATTCCGAACCGGAATATGGTTTACGTTTGCCAGGGAACCATTCTGCGGGTGTATGACACCCGTACGGACCAGCTAGCCCAGATTCCGCCGCCCAATGGCCAACCCAACCTGGCCGGGGACGCAGTGGACGTCAAGGTTATCGACTTCTGAGCCTCCGGCTTTAAACCCATCTACTTCGGTTCGAGCATCAGGCGATGCGTCGCCGAGTTTTCCACTGCGGTTTTCGAAAACGGCAAGACGAAGGTCGTGCCTTTGTACCAAGCAGCCCATTGGTCCATGTAATAAGGGCTGAGGAAGTTTCCCGACTGGCCAGTGACCAGGTTCAGCGTGGACGCATCCAGGTTTGCAAGGTCGGCAGTGAACCGCTCGGAAGGGCCGTGTGCGGCACCAACGGCTTTGACCGTATACACGCTTCCCGATTGGGGGTTTTCTCCCGGCCCGGTCCAACTTCCGATAAACGGGATCTTTGAAAGGATTGGATTCTGGATCGTCACCGTATTCTGGGCGCCCCACTTCCAAGAATCGAGGCGCTTGGGGGCATTTTTTAGGGCATCCTCCAAAGCGGCGGTAATCAGTTCGTTGTAGTTTGCATGCTGCGCTGGCAGCCACCGCGGGGGTTGGTGGGTCAACACGTTTTCCAGCCAAACCGTTTCCATCATCCAGCGATAGTTTTTCCAACTGAGTTGGTCAGAACGATCTGGCGCAGCGCCGAGTTTCGGTTGAAGGAGATTTCTCCGCAGCTCGTCGCGCGCACGGGACACGATGGTGGGCGCGACCATATTCTCATCCATCTGGCCATTCCACTCGCGCAGAATATCGGCGGCCTGACGCGCCAAGGGGGAGGCCTTCTGCGCATGATCCACCGCGTACACAATGCGATCCGCGACGTAGCGGTCGAGTTCGGAATAGATGTCGGTTTCTACGGCAAGCATGTCAGCAGCGGAGAATTTCTTTCCCGATTGCAACACCCGATAAATACGGTCGGTGCGCCAGGGCGACTCCCACTCGGCGCTGATGGAGTAGGGATAGTTGTCAGGCGAGATACGCCCGTTGGCTGTGGCAATGATGCCGGATGGCGGATTGTAGATATTGGGCAGCTTCTCGAAGGGAATGTAGCCGATCCATTCGTGAGCATTGTCGCTGCCGTTTACCGGAAGGCTGCCATCACCAGCGGCACGAATCGGAAACTTGCCGGTGGTCTGGTATCCAATATTGCCGTCGATGTCGGCAAAGACAGCATTTTGGCCAGGGGCATCGAGTTCAGAGAGGGCCTGGCGGAATTCCTGCCAGTTCTGCGCGGAGTCCACGCGAAAAAAGGGATCACGGACCCCGTCATAAAGCGTCCACCTAAGGGCGATCTTGCGCGACTCCCCGGGATAGAGTTCAGTGGTAATCGGACCATGGCGAGTGATCTGGACGTCCAAAGAAACCGTTGGCTTACCTTTGACCTGAATGATCTCGTGCCGGATGTCAGGATCCTTCCAGCCGTCGGGAGTGAGGTACTGGTGGGCGTCGTTGAAGGTTTCGATGTAGGCGTCTAGCACAGTGGGTTCCACATTCGTGAATCCCCAGGCGATGCGGCGATTGTGACCGACGATTACAAACGGGTGGCCCGGAAGGCTCACCCCGGCAACGTCAAAATTACCAGAATGCAGATGGACTTCATACCAGAGGTTCGGCATTTGATGGCCGAGATGCATGTCATTGGAGAGCAAAGGCTTTCCAGAAACCGTGTGTTGGCCAGACAAGACCCAGTTGTTTGAGCCAATAGGGAACAGCTGGTCGCGGAAAAACGGCGCTAGCTGGGGCAGATCCTTCCAGGCTTGACCAGGCGACTCTCGCCAAGGTCGAGAAATGAAAGTTACAGCAGAAGGGGACGATTTTTCCCCGGGCGGAGCCTGATCAAGAGCAGCTGGTGGTTGCGTAGGCGGGTGGTCGCGCCAGGAGCTGTTGACATAAAGATCCGCGGTGAGTTCGGGACCGAGCTTGTCGAGAATCTTCTCTCGTGTAAGCGCTGCCTGCGGACCCGGACTCAAGATCTCCACCATTTGATAGGAGATGAGAACCGAGTCTTGGGCAGTCCAAGGTTTGGGGGGGTAGCCGAGCAGGCGAAACTCCAGGGGAAGTTTCTCTCTGTGAGAGTCGATGAAGGCATTGACCCCCCGGGCATACGCTTCAAACTGCTGGCGATCCTCGGATGGCATGGATCCGACTCCTCGCTCGGCAGCGGAGCGGATTCCCAGTATGCGTTGTTGGCGGTCGTGATTGAGCGCGATTTCCCCCACAACCTCCGACAATTCGCCGGCGGCGGCGCGACGGAGGAAATCCATCTGGAAGAGCCGGTCTTGTGCGGTCACGTACCCCTGGGCAAAAAACAAGTCGCGCAAGGTGGTGGCTTCAATCGTGGGCACTCCCTGACGGTCGCGAGTGACGCTGATGGGCGCGGACAGGCCCGAGACCGAAATGGTTCCGTCGAGCGGCGGCAACGGGGAATGGGCGTAACTGGAAAGCAAAATAGCAGCGCTCCCCAAAATCGCGATGGCAACAATCGCCAGTAACGGAATCGTACGGCGGAGACGAGACTTGGCGGGGGGAGAGGAAATTTGGGCGAGCATCTCAGGGGTCATGGAAGCATTCGATTGTAGGTCGCAGCGAAGGCAAGCACAAGGGTGGTGGAAAAGCTGAGAGAAGGCGCAGATCCTTCACAGAAAATTGCGTATTTGGCGCGAACTGCAAAGGTCGGTATGATTCTATGTCCGCATGAATTGCTCCTACTGCTCCGCCACCATGCCTGAGGTAAGCGCGTTTTGTCCGGGATGCGGACGCGCGGTTACAGCACACGTTGAGACCGGCACTCCTGAGGTTGCCCCACTTTCCCGCACCTCTTTTCTGGGCGCTATCGCCTACGTAGGAATCCTGCCGGCAATCGTCCTGCTGGCCGTGCCAGCGCTGAGGGAACACCGCTTCGTCCGATTTCACGCTTGGCAATCGCTGCTCTTTGCCGCCGGCACGCTGGTGGTGGGAATCGTGGCAAAACTGCTGTTCGTGGTCCTCTCATTGTTCCCATTCCTCGGGTTTCTTCTCGCCTGGCTCTTAGCTGGAATCGTGGCGCTCGCGATGTTTTTTTTGTGGATTGCGATGGTCACGAAGGCTGCCTTGGGAGAGGTCTACGAGCTTCCATTCATAGGCGAACGGGCCGCTAGCCTGGCCAATCGGTGAAAAATGCCGTCGGGGGGTGGGGCTGGCTTGACAGACCCCCCTTCCAGATGGCATTCCTATTTGCTTTGCATGAAGCGTGCGGTGAGCGACCCGGGCGCAAGTTGTACTGGAAAGGTCTTGTTTGAAACTTAAGGTGTTCTACCACGATCGCTGCTTCGATGGGGCTTCTTCGGCTGCTCTGTTTTCGCGCTTCTACCGCGAGCGGATCAGCGGAGACGTCGAGTTTGAGTTTTCCGGGTTGCTGCACCGTGCCGGCTCTCTGTTCAATGAAGCCGATTTCACCGGGGATCAGAACGCGATTGTAGACTTCAAGTACTCTCCCTCGCCGAAGATCACCTGGTGGTTTGATCATCACGAGAGCGCATTCCTCAGCCCAGCCGACGCCGCCCATTTCGAGCAGGAGCAGAGCAATCGCAAGTTCTACGATCCCAGCTTCAAGTCATGCACGAGCTTCATTTCCATGATTGCGACGGAACACTTCGGATTTAATCCGTCGCCGGTGGCCGACCTGGTGAAATGGGCTGACATCATTGATGGTGCGCTCTATCCAGACGCAAAGACGGCGGTGGAGATGAAGGAGCCTGCGATGCAACTTACCATGGTGATTGAGTCCACCCAGGATTCGGGGTTCGTTCCCAAGGTGATTCCGCTGCTCGCGACCAAGCCGCTGGCCGAAGTAATCCAAGCTCCATTTATCGCTCCGTTACTGCCACCGCTCTTGGATCGACACAAAAAATCTATCGCCTTGCTTCGTGAGCGAACGGAATTGATGGATGGAACCTTGTTCTTCGACGTGACGGATCGCGAACTTGAAGGCTATAACAAGTTTGTGCCGTATTTCCTTCATCCCGAGTCCATTTACAGCGTTGGCCTCAGCAAGAGCAGTTTCCGTATGAAGGTGTCGGTGGGGTCAAACCCATGGGCACCCTCGCCGCCCATGGTGAATCTTGCAAAGATTTGTGAACGCTACGGGGGCGGCGGACATGCCCGGGTGGGAGCAGTCTCTTTCGACGTCAACCAGCAGGCAGAAGCGCGCACGGCGGCGAAAGAAATCGTCGAGGAACTCCGGGCCAGCGTTCGGAACTCCGTACCGTAGTCGCAATGAACTCCTTGCCAGCATCTGCTACCGTGCATCCTCCGGGGCACCGAACGCGTCTTCAGGCTCTGCGCACCGTGGCCATGTTTGAATTCGCCAAGGGAGTGCTGGCACTCGGGGCGGTCCTGGCCTTGCACTGGCTCCACCCCGCCGACTTGGCGGGCGCCTTCCTCAGTTTCCTGCACATCAGCCCAGACCGCCACTTCGCCCGCTTGCTACTGAACCTGGCCGAAAGATTGAGCAACATAAGGTTCTGGCACCTTGCTTTGGGAGTGGCGTGTTATTCGGGACTGCGTTTTGCCGAGTCCGTGGGGCTGTGGAGGGCACGAGCCTGGGCGGAGTGGGTGGCGCTAGTTTCCGGTGCGATCTACCTTCCGCTGGAGGCCCGCGCCACATTGCGCCACCCCAGCGCCGTTCATGCGGCGGTGTTGGTCATCAACCTTGCGATTGTCGCCTTTATGTTCTACTTGCGCATTTATGTTCCCCACCAGGAGAAGCGCGATACGGGAGCTGCGGACATACAGTAAAATTTTTTGGGTGGGTAGGTACTAGAACGCCCCTCCTGACTTGCCTTTGGTCATCACACGCAAAATTAGCCGCAGGAAATTCCTGTACGCTGGCACCGTAGTAGGGGTAGGGGCCGCTGTTTCCGTGGATGGGTTCGTTCAGTCGAATGAGCCTCACCTGGTGCGACAAGAAATTACTCTCAAGCGTCTCCCGCGCGCATTCGACGGCTTCACCTTGGCACATCTCAGCGATTTTCACTACGAGCCTCACTTTTCGGTGGTGCCGATCCGCAAAGCGGTAGAGCTCGTAAATGGAGTGCGGCCAGATATGACGGTGCTGACGGGAGATTTTGTCACCGTCCCAGTTTTCGAACGCGAAGGTTTTCTGCGGGAATCAGCGCAGACGGCGATTCCCTGTGCGGCGCTCCTGGCGCAAATACAAGGTCCAAAGTACGCCATCCTGGGAAATCATGATGCCATGGCAGACCCCGCATTGATCGTACGTTCGTTGGAGGGAAAAGGAATTCCTGTACTGCGCAACCGGTGCTTGCCCATCGAGCGCAACAACGGACGAATGTGGCTGGCTGGGATCGATGATCTGCTGCGGGGGAGGCCGCGAATCGATCTGACCTTGGCTGGAATTCCGCCGGATGAAGCGACGATTCTCCTGGCTCATGAGCCCGACTACGCCGATCAAGCTGCTCTTTTGCCCGTGGACCTGCAGTTATCCGGGCATTCCCATGGAGGACAAGTTTGGATTCCGGGCATTGGTGCCCCATGGCTGCCACCGATGTCGAGGAGGTACCCGCGCGGACTTTACCAGATTCAAGACCTTACGTTATACACAAACATCGGAATTGGAACGATCCGCGCCCCGATCCGGCTGAATTGCCCGCCAGAAGTGACGCTGATTACGTTGCGCTCTGGGCAAATCTGATTCACGCTGCGCGCGTAACTACCCGCCGTCCTCTCGCCGATCTCGATTTAGGCGATCAGGAATGATCCGAACAGGCTGTAGAGCAGGACGGCGAGCACGGTAAGCGTGAAGACCACGTACATACGGTCGCCCTCGAGCGCAAAGGCGAAGACCGAGAAGAGGACTCTTGCGATCGGGGTTGCGATCAGCAACAACAGGCCAAGCTGGAGGATCGCGGCTGTCTGTCCTTGAATCGCAGCATCAAAAATTCCGTGCACGCTCCGCAGTTGCTCTGGCTGCGCCTGGAAGGTGCTATAGTCCACGCGCGCGCGGGGGTGGTTCCCCAGGTAGAGCACGGCCCCCACAATGACCACGAGCGCTGAGCCCAGAACTCCGGCGCGGAGAAGTTGTGCGAGTACGATCTCGATGCGCTGGTCGAGCCACTCCTGCAATCTGTCGCGTAGCGCGGCCGGACTCATGAAATCGTTCATCAGATCGTCCCTATCAGTCCTTTGAAAAGCATTTGGATCCCCAGAAGAACAATCACCAGGCTGAATACCAGCCGAAGGCTCTTGGTTTTTGTTTTCACCAGCACGCGGGTGCCCATTAACGATCCGATGAGAACGCCCAGCATGACAGGCATTGCCAGCGCGGGATCGATGTAGCCGCGGCTAAGGTAGACCCCCGCGCTGGCTGCTGCGGTTACACCGATCATGAAATTGCTGGTGGTTGTCGAGACCTTGAATGGAATCTTCATTGCCTGATCCATCGCGACCACTTTCAAAGCACCCGAACCAATGCCGAGGAGTCCAGACAGAGCGCCCGCGCCGAACATGATGCTGAAGCCCGCGGGGACGTTATAGACGTTGTAGTGGCGGATGCCGTTGGTGTCGGGGAAGGTGCTGTTCATCTTGAGCTTTGTCGCCAGGGGATCGGGAGGACGGTCAGTCTCGGCTCGCGCTCGCGTCTTACGTGAAACGTAGGCCGAGTACAGCAACATGAGGCCGAAGATCATCGCAATGGCTCGGGTGGGAACATGGGCGGTCAGAAACGCTCCCAGCAATGCGCCGAAAGTGGTGGCAATCTCGAGGAACATCCCGATGCGGATATTGGAGAACCCTTCCTTCACGTAGGCGGCAGCAGAGCCTGAGGAAGTTGCTATGACAGAAACGAGAGAGGCCCCAATCGCATAGTGCAGGTCTACTTTGAAGAAAATCGTCAGGAGCGGAACCAGGACGACGCCGCCGCCGAGGCCGGTGAGCGCCCCAAGAAAGCCCGCGGCGAGCGAGCCAGCCCAGACAAGGAACGTAAATTCGGCAACGTTCACCCTTCAGTGTGCCACAGTTCAGCGGAAAAGGAGTGACTGCTAAAGGACGGACCCTGCGGAGTTACTTCTCGCAGGAACGCGGAGAGTTGAATCTAATGACATGTCTCATGAGAAGTTGGTCAAGGCGGCCGTGGCATGGCTCCGGCGCTACGGCTGTGGGGTCGTGCTGTCCGAGCAAAGCTGCGCCAGCGGCGAAACTCCGGATGCCATCGGATGGAAGCGAGCCTGCCACTCGGTTGTCGTTGAGTGCAAGATGTCGCGCGCTGATTTTCTAGCGGATCGCGAAAAGTCATTCCGCATGAAACCGGAGAAGGGCATGGGTTGCGAGAGGTTCTACCTCGCTCCCTCTGGACTGATCGCTGCAAACGAAGTTCCGCCTGGTTGGGGGCTGCTGGAATTCCGCGCAAGGGAAGTAATCGAATTGGTCGCTGGATCGAAGAAGTTGCGGACCTCAGTCGGTTTCCGATATGAAATGAATCTGCTACTGGCAAGCCTGCGCCGGGTCGAGGTACGAATCGAGCCACAGTCCATCACGGAATTTCTAAAGTGGAAGAATCGCATGGCGGAATACAATCGCGGGACGCTTCCGGAAGGAATTTTGCCAGCGCGAGACGAGTCCAACAACTTTCTGGCCCCTGGGGTCGATGGAGACTAGATCGTGCCGCTTTTGTCGCCTACGCAAACTGCAAAATGTTGTATCCTCGTGGCCCTCTTGTTAGGGGTTCTGCAGTTGGCCTCCCCGCCCGCCTCCGGTCAGTACAGCAAACGCGACTGTCCCTCCTGCAAAGTCTGGAACCAACCACAGGAGCCTTTCAAAATCTACGGCAACACCTATTACGTAGGCACGCATGGCCTGAGTTCGATCCTCATCATCTCCCCGGCCGGGCACGTTCTGATTGATGGGGCGCTTCCGGAATCGGCCGAGCAGATAAGAAAACATATCACCGCGCTCGGGTTTCGGATGGAGGACGTGAAGCTCATCCTGAACACACATGTGCATTTCGATCATGCTGGCGGGATCGAGGAGCTCGCGCACTGGAGCCGTGCGCGAGTAAGTGCCAGCCGCTGGAGTGCCGAGGTCCTGCGGAAAGGCAGAGTGGCCAGGGATGATCCCCAGTACGGGCTCCTGCCCGATATCGCGAAGGTCAAGCACGTCGAAGGTTTCGATGACGAAGAGGTGATTCATGAAGGGAACCTTGCGATCACGGCACACCTCACCCCCGGTCACACTCCCGGCGGAACCAGTTGGACTTGGAAATCGTGCGAGGGCGACCACTGTCTGAATGTGGTTTACGCCGACAGCCTGACAGCGGTCTCGGCGCCGGCGTTCAGGTTCACGGCACACCCGGCTGCCTTGAAGGGGTTTGAGAAGAGCTTTCTATTTCTTGAGAGTATTCCCTGTGACATTCTGCTCACCGCGCATCCAGATGTTTCAGGATTGTGGAGCCGCCTGGAACGGCGCAATCAAGGGGCAAAGCCTGATCCCATGATTGATGGCGGGGCGTGTAAGAACCTGGCGCAGAACAGCAAAGAACAGTTGGAAAGACGGGTCCACTCTGAAGGCTCCCAGTGAATTTCCTCACGAGGTTTGTGGGGCCTTCCCGACCGTTGAAGATAGGGTTTAGACTCTCTGTTAGCTACAACTCCCGTCGGCCTTCGATCGCCTTCAGCATCGTCACCTCGTCGGCGTACTCGATATCGCTGCCGGCGGGGATGCCGGTTGCTATGCGAGTTACTTTGAGGCCTGCGCGGCGGAGTTGGCCATAGAGGTAGGTCGCGGTGGCTTCGCCTTCGACGGTTGGGTTGGTCGCAAGAATCACCTCTTCTGCCTGACCATCCTCGACGCGTTTCATCAGGTTGGAAATGCGGAGCTGCTCTGGGCCCACACCGTGAATTGGCGAAATCGATCCATGCAGAACGTGGTATACGCCGTTGTAGTGGCGCGTCTTCTCAACCGCCGCAATATTCGTGGGCTCTTCCACAACGCAGATGAGTCGCTGGTTGCGTGTAGGACTTGCGCAATACACGCAGGGGTCGATGTCGGTGATGTTGTTGCAGACCGAGCACAGGCGCAAGTTCGCCTTGACGTCCTGAATGGCCAGGGCGAGGGCGTTGGCATCATCGTCGCCGGAGCGAAGAATGTGAAACGCCAGCCGCTGCGCCGATTTGCTGCCGACGCCGGGAAGTTTCTTGAGCTCGTCGATCAGACGAGCCATGGGTTCAGCGAAACGGGACATGGAATCCGGTGGTCTGGTAATCGGGTCATCGGGTGAACTCAGGACATCGTCTCAGATCACCCGATCACCGGATGAGCCGATCATCCGATCCCTGGAATTCCGCCCAACATTCCACCCATCGCGGACTTCATGCTTTCGTCCACTTTCTGGGAAGCCCCGTTGAATGCGGCCGTGATCAGGTCCTGCAGCATTTCGATGTCTCCGGACTTTACCGCCTCAGGGTCGATCTTTACGCTCAGTACCTGCTTGCGGCCGTCCATCTTAACGGTGATGGTGCCTCCGCCCGATGCACTTTCAACCACCGTTTCCTGCATCTTCTTCTGCAGCATTTCGTACTGCTGCTTGGCTTTCGACATTAGTTCCTGAATATTGAATCCGCCCATAAGACCTCAGCTGCTCGTGGCAATCGCCAGTTTCTTTATTTCTTCTGCTTGTAATCAATCACGGTCCGAATTTCGGCGCCAAATTTTTCCATCATGCGCTGAACCACGGGTTCCTGTTCCGCACGTCCGCGAGGGCTGCCGTTCGATCCCGATGACGCAGGGCGTGGAGCTCCGGCCTGCGGCGTTAGTCCCGGCAACACCTGCAGTTTGGCCGGACGGCCAAGCGCGCCGCTGGCCGCCGCGGCTGCAATTTTTCGTCCTTCGTTGCTGAACGACATATCGATCAGCGATGCCGAGGCGGCAACTTTGATGATCAAGTCGCTTCCATGAATCTCCCATTCTCCGGCAGAGAGCATTGATGACAGCATGCTAAGCCCGGCAGACTCTACTGCATGCAGCACGGCTGTCCGCACCTGATCGACGTTCGCCGAGTTCGTTGCGGGTGCGGAATCCGACGGCTGAGCTTGAAGCTCACGCGCCATGGCAGGCGCTGCCGAGCCCATCACAACCGGAGGGCTGACCGGTGCGGCAGGGCGCGGGTTCGCGCTCTGCGGTTCGGAAACAGCTTCCATCCGAGGCGTCCCTTTGCGCGCGGTGTCGGCGGCAAAGGGAGATAAGAACGGTCGCGCGGCCGTGGGCGGCTCTGCTTTCTTGGGCTCGGTGGCAAGAGACAGCTTGCGGTCCGGCGTGCTTGCCCTGGCCGGCTCGACGCCGCTGAGCAATTGCTCGATCGGCAAAAGCCGTTGAGCATGGGCCATCTTCAACAGGCCAAGTTCGAGATGGAATCTCTGTTCTTGCCGGTAGCCAAGCTCGGCGTGTGTCCGCAGCATGATCTGCAAATGCCGGGCCAGGTCCTCTTCCGAGAAAAGCTCTGCTACGCGCGCCACCCGGTTGCGCTCATCCGAGGAAATCTGCAGCAGGGAACTGTCGTTGCCCGTTACTTTGGCGACGATTGCGTTTCGCAGAAAGCGCACCAACTGCTTCGCAAAGTGCACCGGATTCTGGCCTTCGCTCAACATCCGGTCAGTTGTACGCAAGATCTCGTCGCTGGCGCTGCGCGAGACTGATTGCATGATTTCTTCGAGAATCCCCGAGGAGGCGACCCCGGTCAGTTGTCGTACCGATTCCGCGCTTAGTTTTCCTTCGCCTGACGCGATTGCCTGGTCCAGCAGCGAAAGCGCGTCGCGCATGGAGCCATCGCCGGCCTCGGCGAGAAGTGCGAGCGCTCCCTCTTCTGCAGCAATATTTTCTCTTTCGCAAAGGTCCTTCAGTTGTTCGATGATCTGATCGAACTTCACCGCCCGAAAACTGAAGTGCTGGCAGCGGGAACGAATGGTCTGCGGGATGTCTTCCGGCTGGGTGGTTGCCATCATGAAAACTACGTGGCCCGGGGGTTCTTCTAAGGTCTTCAATAGCGCATTGAAGGCCGCGTCGGTGATCTGGTGGGCTTCGTCGAGAATGTAAATCTTGAACCGATCGCGTGCCGGTCGATAGCGCGCCGCTTCCCGCAGCTCCCGGATTTCGTCAATACCGCGATTGGTGGCAGCGTCGATCTCAATGACATCCACCGAATTTCCTGCACGGATCTCTACGCACGAATCGCATACCCCGCATGGCTCGGGAACTGGATGTTCGCTTGAGCGACAGTTCAGCGCCATGGCCAAGATGCGTGCCACGGTGGTCTTTCCAATCCCCCGATGCCCGCTGAAAATGTAGCCGTGTGCGATCCGGCTCTGCTCGATGGCATTCTTGAGAGTCCGGGTAACGTGCTCCTGCCCGATGACTTCGGAAAACTTCTGAGGACGGTATTTTCGGGCGAGAACCTGGTAGCTCATGGCAGGAAGTTCACCTGATTATACGTGAAGCTCTAAGGGGCAATGCCTGGCTTGCGAGGGGCGGAATTTGGGTTTACCCTTCAGCAGGCCGAGTTTGGACTCAGGAGTTGGCTATGCAATTGAAGATTGATGTTCGCCAGCTGAACGATGGAATTATCGTGGTGAATTGTGCCGGCCGCCTGATTTTTGGTGACGAAACGGCTGCGCTGCGCGACCAGGTACGTGCCCTGGTGAAGGATGGAAGCCAGATTGTTCTCAATCTCTCCGGCGTCACCTACATCGATTCGGGCGGGTTGGGAACGCTTGTGGCACTGTATACCACCGCGCGCAACGCCGGTAGCTCCATCAAGCTGGCGCGACTCACGCAGAGGGTGGGCGACCTGCTGCAGGTAACCAAGCTTTTAACCGTTTTCGAGGTTTATCACAGCGAGGACGAAGCCGTGCAGTCCTTTCGCAAGGGAGCCGCGGCCTAAGCTTGCCTGCGCGTGAGCAGCTTTCGGGGGAAACGCGCATTCGCATGGCTATCCTGCAGATTCCCCGTGGGAAAGTCTCGACTTACGGCGCGATCGCCAAAGCCGCAGGTCTTCCGGGATATGCCCGGCAAGTCGCCAAGGTTTTGCACCGGGCGTATGGCCTGCCTTGGCAGCGGGTACTCGGATCAGGCGGAGAGATTAAGCTGCGCGGCGACTCCGGCCTCGAGCAGCGATTTCGGCTAGAAGCCGAAGGAGTACGTTTTCGCGGACGTCGTGTAGATATGAAGGCGCACGAGTACAAGTTTGCGAAACGATGATTCTTCGCCTTCGAAAACTCCGAAAGTGGTGGCAATCTCCGGTGGTTCTTACCTTTGGCTCGCTTCTCCCGCCCACACGCTGCGATTGAAGTCGGCGGACTTATTGCGTGGGACCGACAGCGACGTCCAGCCGTCCGCTTTCAGGTGCTTCGCGAGAAACACAATCTGACCGACATGATACGAATAATGTGCGATCTGACGGTTGATTGCCTGCATTACCGAATGGGGTTCGTTGCGGATGGTGACAGTGCGTTGGCAGTCAGAATCAGACAGGGGCTGCAACGCGGAGAATAAGCGCTCCCAGCCATCGTTCCATAGTTTGAGCAGTTCGGCACGCGTGGATGGGGGTTGCTCAAACTCGGTGTCGCGATTGCGGTCCGGCTTCTCACCGTCGCTGGTGAGGAAATCGGTCCATCGCGAGCGCATGTTCCCGGCGATGTGCTTCACCATGATGGCGATCGAGTTCATCTCGGGGTCGAGAGCTGCGAACAATTGCTCGTCGCCAACCTGCTCCATGGCACCTTCGCCGAGCTTCTTATAGTACCGGAACAGGGAAAGCGAATCTTCGATATAGGATGTTGAAAATTTATGGGCCACAAGAATCTCCTGGCAATGCAGATCAGGGTGCGCGCCAACGACACCGGCTGGCGCGAGACACCGTCAACAACCGGTAACCACCAGCTACACTTTGAACGGTTCGTCAATCTCAATCTGATATCCCGCTGAGAGGCGATTGGTTTCGTTTGCCATGCCAACCACCGCCATCAGCTCGCGAAACATATCATCGGTCATGCCTTTTTTCCGAGCACCCGCAGTGTGCGAAGCAATGCAATATCCGCACTGGTTCGAGACGCTTACCGCAACGTAGATTAATTCTTTGGTTAGAGCATCGAGCGCGCCTGGAGCCATAATCTGCTTGATATCTTCCCAAGTGCGTTTGAGAGTCGCCGGATCGTTCGCCAGTGCCTTCCAGAAATTGTTAATCCAATCCGTCTTGCGAGTTGTCATGATGTCGTCATAGACGGCACGCACTTCCGGGGAAGCGTCTTTATATTCGATGAGGCCGAGGGTTGCCATGGAGTCTCCTAAAGAACCATTTACCACAGGGACACTGGGTTGCAGGGGAAATACAGAGTTGTTGCTCGGTCTCGGTGCGTCTGTCTGATTCAGCTTTTCTTTTCGTCTTCTAGCTCCGGCGTTTCTGACCCCAGCTTCCTCGAGTGGAACCAGCTCATGTGGGGGAGCGGGCGTTCGACTTTGCGGCGTGTGGCGATCAGTTCCGCGGTAATTGCAACGGCGATCTCGTCCGGCGTGATTGCCCCAATATCGAACCCTACTGGGGCATGCACGCGCTCGAACAAGTGTTCAGGAATTCCTTCTTTCACGAGCTCGCGGAAGATGGTTATTGTCTTGCGCTTCGACCCGATCATCCCGATATAGCGAGCGCGGGTCTGTACCGCCCAGCGCAAGACACGCATGTCATCGCGATGCCCGCGCGTGACGATCACAATGAAAGAAGTCTCTGTCGGGCTAATCCGGGCCATGGCTTTGTCGAAGTCCTCGGCGATGACTTGGTTGGCCTCGGGAAAACGCTGGCTGCTGGCGTACGCCTCGCGATCGTCGATCACGGTGACATCGAACCCGGCGTTCTTGGCTGTCTTGTAGAGACTGAATGCTACGTGCCCTGCGCCAAAAACATAAAGTAACGCTGGAGGTAGTACCGGCTCGATAAAGATGTCGAGGGTGCCGCCGCAGACCAGGCCGGTATCGTATTTCGGATTCTGATTGAGATTGAATGTCAGAGTTCGGGGTTTTTCAGATTCCATCACCTCGCGAGCGGCCTGCCACACATCGGCCTCAACACAGCCACCACCGACGGTTCCGGCGATGGACCCGTCATCGCGAACCAGCATCTTTGCCGTCTCGAAAGACGGGATTGAGCCACGCACATTGACGATGGTGGCAACGGCACCCTTCCGTCCTTGCCGACGGAGGGCAACAATCTCCTCATAGATGTCCACGGGACGATTATTTGGTACGGCAGAGACCGAAGTCAAACCCGAATTTGGGCGCTTCGAGGGCCGCAGGCGCCTAGGCGACCCTTTGTCCAAGCCATCAAACTTCACAAGGCGGTCGGCATAGACCACCCCATGGTCAGCCGGAATGGAAGATTCGCGGTTGGAGCACCCCCACTGGACCTGGGATCGATGGGCTATTCAGCCCGCTAGCTCCACAGCCTGTCCCATGATCGTTCGTTATCCCACTGCGGCGTAGGTTCGAAGTAACCGGTTCCTGGCTCCAAGTGCTTACGGACCACATCTTCGTTCAGCGTCACTCCGAGTCCCGGACGATCGGGGACTTCAATCCAGCCATGGTTCACCATGGGAGTCTTTGTGTATTCCTGGACGATCGATGACCACCAGGGGACATCAAGGGAGTGGTTCTCGAGCGCAAGGAAGTTCTGGGTGGCGGCGGCGCAATGAACGTTGGCCATGCAGCTGACGGGCGTTCCGGCAAAGTGCATCGCCATTGGCACGCCGTACTCTTCAGCCATGTCCCCGATCTTGTGTGTTTCGAGAATTCCGCCTGAGGTCGCTAGGTCCGGCTGAATCTTGCTGACGGCATGCCTTTCACAGAGAACCTTAAAGGGTTCCTTGAGGTAAATATCTTCCCCAGTGAGAATTGGCAACGGGCTCTCGTCGGAGATCCGCTTGAGCAGCTCGGTGTATTGCCAGGGGACGACGTCTTCCAGCCACGAGAGATTGAATTTCTCGTACGCCTTAGCGAGCCGAATGATGGAATTGACCCCCAGATGACCGAGGTGGTCCATGGAGAGTGGGATCTCCATGCCGACGGCATCGCGGACCGCGGCAACGTACTCCGAAAGCATTGCGATCCCTTTCTCGGTGACCTCCATGGCGAGGAACGGGTGCTCCAGTTGGTTCTGTTCCCATTGCGTGAGGTCGGAGGGCCCGGTGACTGTGCCTGGAGTGTCGGAAACCATTTCGACACCGAGATCCATTTTGAGCCAGGTGAGGCCCATGACTTCCTTGCGCTCTTTCATCCGCTGCGCGTAGACCTTGGGATCCTTTGACTCAGTTGTGTCGGCGTAAACACGAATCTTGTCGCGGAATTTCCCGCCCCCGACCATGGCATACACGGGCGCGTTATAAACCTTGCCTGCGATGTCCCACAACGCCATCTCTATGGCGCATACTCCGCCGCCCTGTCGCGCGTGTCCTCCGAATTGCTTGATCTTGCGGAATACGTGGTCCAGCTGCAGAGGGTTTTCGCCAAGGATGCGGCTCTTCAGAAACAGAGCATAGGTTGCGCTGGCGCCGTCCCGAACCTCCCCCAGCCCGTACACACCCTGGTTGGTGTCGATGCGAATGATGGGGCAGGGACTAGGGCCGGGTTTCTTGACTGTAGCGACCCGCATATCGGTGATCTTGAGCGTAGACGGGGAAGAATTTGTGTTGACGCCTTTTGGATATGCCGGCTCGTCGATCAGCAGCCCGGCACCCAGGGCCAAGGCAGAGGTTTTGATTGCGTCGCGACGATTAAGAATGTTCTTGCTCATGCTTGACCTCCGGGTGATCAGGAAAAATAGCTATGGCCAAGGACACACGAGCAGGAGAGCCATCTAGGCCTTCGTGTCCTTCGCGGTGAGTAAGTTTGCCATTACAGTCTTCCAAACTTCTTCACAGCCTCTTCAATCGATTTCAGCTTTTCGATGTAGGCATACATCGAGTGCTCCTTGAAGTCCATGTCTTGGGCCATCGCCAAGACTTCGGCGGCCTTTGCCCGCGGCACCACGACAACGCCGTCTGAATCCGCGGCCACAAGGTCACCGGCTGAAACCATGACGCCATCGCATTCTACCGGGACATTCGCTCCCGCGAAGCGGTAGTGTCCAACTGATGTCGATGGCACATTGCCCAACGCATAAACCGGAAATCCAATTTTCGTCAGGTATGCGGTATCGCGCACGCCACCGTCGATCACTGCACCGGAGAAGCCGCGTGCCTGCATGGCCGTTCCCATCAACCCGCCCATGCCTGCAATGTCAGCTCCATCTTCCACCACCATCACGTAAACCGAATTTGGGCCACCCTGATCAATGGCGGCCAGCATGCCATCAAGTGCATGTGGGTCCTGGTTTTCTTCCTTGTGCAGTTTCACCGTCAAGGCGAGGCCCACGAATCTTGTCGAGAAGATCGACCGCATGCGATGCGAAAGATACATCCGCTGACCCGTGATTTTCTCCAACGCGTCAGAAATGGATGCCACTTCGACATGGCGATATGCGTCCAGCAGCGTGCCATCAGAACCGGGGTCCATGGGCCGTGAAGCCGCTTTCGGTGCGTCAATCACCAAGATGGCCGCAAGAAAGAGCATTGAGAAGGTCACCACACGCACGATGAAATGTTTGGAAGGCGGCGCGGCAATGACTTTTCTAGACATTTTGTGCTCCTAAAGTTTGCGTCTTCGGTTTTTCCACTCTTAGCAGAGTCAACGCGGCTGTCCCGCGATCGATATCGACCCAAAGCCAAAACAGGGCACCCAGACAACACAATCCTGCCGCCACGAAGAATGGCGTATTCCAGCCAAAATACTTTGCGATCAGGGGTGTCATTAACGCGGTGACGGCACCAGCGATTTGGCCTCCCATGTTCATCACGCCGGAAACGGACCCCGAGGATGCGCCCGCCATTTCTGAACTTACCGACCAGAACGAGCTCTGGGAAAGATAGAGTGCCCCCGCACCACCGGCGAGCACGACGCTGGCTAGGCGGGCATCGGCGGCGTACATCCCGAGCGCGAGGAAAACCGTGCACAGCACCATTGCGGCGCCCGCAACGCCGCAGCGACCCGCACGTTTCCCCACCCTGGCGGTTATCTGGTCACTGATCCAGCCTCCGAGAGAAGAGCAGATTGCCATGGCGATAAACGGGAGCATCGAATAGAGAGCGGTCGTCTTGAGATTCAGTCCGCGTACGGCGTTGAGATAGATGAAAAACCAGGTGAAGAAAATGTAAGCGACATAACCGTAGCAAAAATAGCTGGCCGTGACGGCGGCAACGTCTCTGCTGGTGAAAATCGCCCGCCAGGCTACGGGCTTACTGGATTGCGTGTTGGTCGTCGGCAGGCCCTCCCGAATCAAGGCTGCTTCTTCTGGATTGACGGCGGGGTGATCTTCGGGTTTGTCCCGCGCGATCAAAAACCAGACGAGGCCGCCGACGAGGCCGATCAGGGCGCTAGCCCAAAAAGACCAGCGCCAGCCCCAATGCAAGAGGATGTAGGTGATCAGGGGTTGTGCGATGCCGGCCCCGGCGCCTACCCCCGCGAATATCAATCCGTTGGCAACGCCGCGCTCCCGAAGCGGAATCCAGCTTGCAACCAGGCGATTGCCCGCGGGATAAACAACGGCTTCCCCAATGCCAAGCGAGAAGCGGATGGCGATGATAAGGGCGATGGCCAGCGGGAATCCAACCGGAACCGAGGCTGTAAGGGCTGTAAAAATGGCCCACCAGACGGTGCCAAGTGCCAGGATCCGACGAGCCCCAAATCGATCTGCCAACCGCCCTCCTGGGGCTTGGAAAAGCGCGTATCCCCAGTTGAACGCACTCGCAACAATCCCGAATTCGACATGGTCGAATCCATAGGCGCGCTCCATGGATGTGCCGGCTACACTGATATTCACGCGGTCGAGAAAGGCGATGGCACTGATCACGAACATCCAAAAGATCAGTAACCAGCGAACGCGGCTAGGACGAGTGCTCATCGGGAGTAGCGCAAGGGAAGCATTGTAATCGCATGCAACGATTTGCGTTTGACAAATTTTCCTCAATTTGAGAGTTTCGTGAACGCGCTTCTATCGGAGGCCGATACTGATGCGAAACGTTTTTCCCCGTGCGCGCCTGCTGACCGCCTGTCTCGTATTGATCCTTGCCACCGCGATCAACGCAGCGGCGCAACTGATTCAGTTTTCCAAGCAGGACCTGATCGATTACACCGCGCAAAATCCATTCGGACGTTTGCCGGATGGCCGGCCCAAAGTTCCCGACGACCTGATCGATCGGGCCCGTGGCCTATCCTCGGAAGAAGTCTGGGCGGTACTTCAGGCCAAGGGTTACAACAACCAGTACGCTGACGGATTTCAGGTTTTACATGCTGGGAAAATGCTGGTTGGACGCGCTTTTACGGTTCAATTCATGCCGCTCCGCGAAGATGTGAGCGAGGTTGCGGCCACAAAGGCGAAAGCGAAAGGAATTCCACGATTGATGAACCAGACTGCCATCGATATGCTGCAGCCGGGGGACGTTCTGGTAGTGGATTTGTTTGGCAAGAAGGTGAATGGCACCATCGTAGGCGACAATCTGTTTTTCTATATTAAGCAGGCGACCCGAGATGGTGGTCTGGTCGTCGATGGCAGCGTGCGCGACCTGAACGGCCTCTCGGAAATAGACATGCCTGCGTATTTCCGCGCCGTCGATCCCACTCCGATCGGGAACGTCATGCTGACGGGAATCAACGTCCCCGTCCGTATCGGGGACGTCACGGTCATGCCTGGAGACCTGGTTGTCGGTGACCGAGAGGGCGTGTACTTCGTTCCGCCGCAGTTTGTGCAGGAGGTTCTCGACAAGGCCGACGAGACCCACATTCATGATGAATGGACCAAAAAGAAGTTCGCGGAAGGCAAGTACAAGTCCAGTGAGATATACGGCTCGCCCACCGATCCGAAACTCAAGCAAGAATACGCCGACTATCTCAAGCAACGGCTCGACGAAATTCACAAAGAGCGCGCTCAAAAGCAACCAAACGAGGTGAAGTGATGATCAAGGTTTCCGAGAAAGAACTCACGCGTCGCGGGTTTATCACGCGCGTAGGCCAGGGCCTGGTTGCCGCGAACGTTGCCGCGCCGCTTCTGAAGGATGCTCATGCGCAACTGCGAGTTCCTGACCCTCCGGGGAAGAAGCTGGGGTGGGGGATCGTGGCGTTGGGAAGCCTGTCCATCAACCAGATCCTCCCCGCTTTCGCGAAATGCGAGAAATCGAAAGTCGTAGCTTTGGTGAGCGGACATCCGGACAAGGCCAACAAGCTTGCTCTTCGCTATGGAGTAAATCCGAAGAACATCTACAACTACCAGAATTACGACTCGATTAAGGACAACCCCGAGGTGGACGTCATTTACGTCGTGCTTCCAAATAGCATGCACGCCGAGTACACCATCCGCGGATTGCAAGCAGGGAAACACGTACTGTGCGAGAAGCCGATGGCAGCTACGTCAGAGGAATGCCAGCAGATGATCGATGCGGCCAAAAAGGCCGACCGCAAGCTGATGATTGCTTACCGCTGCCATTACGAGCCTTTGAATCGGGAGGCGATCCGCATTGCCCGTTCACAGGAACTCGGGCCAACCCAGATGATCCTTGCCGACACCGGCTTTGCCATGGGAGATCCGAACGTTTGGCGATTGAAGAAATCTTTAGCCGGTGGGGGCTCGATGTTCGATATCGGTATCTACGCGTTGAATGCCTCCCGTTATTTGACCGGAGAAGAGCCGGTCGAAGTGAGCGCCCTTTCCTACAGCCCTCCGAACGATCCCCGCTTCAAGGAAGTGGAGGGGAACACAATCTTCCAATTGCGTTTCCCCAGCGGGATTCTTGCGAACTGTTCTTCAAGCTATTGCTATTTCCACCAGAGCCATTACCGGGTGATGGGCACGAAAGCGCGGCTCGAGATGGACCCGGCCACCTGGTACAACGGGAATCGTATGTGGATCGAACGCGACGGCAAGATCGAGCAGATCGAGATAAACGAGGTCGATCACTTTGCCGCCGAAATGGACCACATGTCCGATTGCGTCATGCAGAATAAGCAGCCATTGACGCCAGGTGAAGAGGGGCTGCGGGACCTGAAGATTATCGAGGCGGTGTATGAATCGGCGCGGAGTGGCAAGACGGTGAAACTGGCCTAGCCTTCAGCACTCAAGGGTCATTCCGGACGTTTTGTGCTTTTCATCATTGGACAAGGCGACTAGCGCCGACCCTGGATGCCTTCTGCCCGCCCGATCTCCTCTATCACCCCCCGCGGGAGGGGATTCTTATGAGAGCTCCCCTGGCTGAAGTTCAGACCGCTCAAGGCTGACTGCGAAGTGGTAACCGCCAAGTGTTACACTTCCCGCTTTACCTCTAGAGCTGCGAGGACGCATGAGCTGGGCCAACAAATTTTCCAAGCCCTACAGGATCGAATCGGGCAAGGGTTTCCGCCTTAAGGATTTCAACCCCGACGACACATCCCATCTGCACTCCGAAGAGCACGCGAAGAAACTGCTCGAAAACAGCATCCAGGAAATGGCCGAGTTGCAGGACAAGCTATACGCTCAGGACCGCTGGAGCGTATTGCTGGTCTTTCAGGCCATGGACGCCGCGGGCAAGGATGGAGCTATCAAGCATGTGATGTCAGGCCTGAACCCTCAAGGCTGCCAGGTCTACTCGTTCAAAGCGCCTTCCGCGGAAGAGCTGGATCACGATTTCTTGTGGCGTACGACCAGGTGTGTCCCGCAGCGCGGGCGCATTGGAATTTTCAATCGCTCTTACTACGAAGAGGTGCTGGTTGTTCGAGTGCATCCGGAAATCCTGAGTCATGAAAGAGTGCCAGAGGAGTTGCTTGGCAAGAATTTGTGGGAGGACCGTTTCGAGGACATCCGTAATTTCGAGCGCTATCTGTCACGCAACGGGGTAGCCGTCCGCAAGTTCTTCCTGAACGTTTCGAAGAAGGAGCAGAAGCGCCGTTTCTTGCAGCGCCTGGAGAACCCCGAGAAGAACTGGAAGTTCTCAGCGGCAGATGTTCGCGAGCGCGAGTGCTGGGATGATTACATGGAAGCCTATGAGGAGATGATAGTGGCGACTTCGAGCAAGCATGCTCCTTGGTATGTGGTTCCCGCGGACAACAAGTGGTACACGCGCCTCGTCGTCGCCGCGGCAGTCGTGGATACTTTGAAAGACCTAAAACTTGCATATCCCACCGTCAGCCCCGAACTACGGAAGCAGTTGCAGGCTGCAAAAGCGCAATTGGAACGGAAGAGGTAGTTATTGGATGAACCCTGCGCTCGTCCCTTGCCCATCCTGAACCCATGAGCCAACAGGCTAGAGTCAAAAGCGAAGAGCCAATCCCGAGAGGTTCGGTAAGCGCGCCCCTCACCATCGTTGGCCTTGGAGAACTTCTCTGGGACTTGTTTCCTTCGGGACGTCAGCTTGGTGGCGCACCCGCGAACTTCGCGTATTGCTCCCACCTATTAGGGGATAACGGTACGGTCGTGAGTCGTGTCGGCGCGGACGAACTCGGCAACGACATACGAGAATCTCTTGCCGCATTCGGCCTTTCCGATGATTTCCTGCAGAACGACGAAGAACATCCTACGGGCACGGTGAAAGTGAAGCTCGACAAGGCGGGGCAGCCGGACTTTACCATCACTTATCCTTCGGCGTGGGACTTCTTGGAATGGAATCCTGCCCTCGAGCACCTGGCAAAATCTGCCGACGCGGTGTCGTACGGATCGCTAGCCCAGCGTTCGCCGGAGTCACGACAAACCATTGGCAAGTTTCTGGACACGGTTCGCAAAGACACCGCCAGAGTCTTCGACGTGAACCTGCGCCAGTCGTTTTATTCAGCCGAAGTGCTGCGAGAATCTTTTTCTCGGGCAAGCATTGTGAAACTAAATCAAGCAGAAGTACCCAAGGTAGCAACTCTTCTCGGCTTTTCTGGCGACGACCCCCGATTGTTCTGCCAACAAGCGTTTCTCGAGTTCAAGCTGCCGCTGATTTGTGTGACTCGCGGAGAATTGGGGAGCTTGCTGGTTAGCGACTCCGAGGAGCATGAACACCCGGGCTATCGGGTTAGAGTGCGCGATACGGTAGGCTCTGGTGACGCGTTCACTGCCGCGCTGGTGAACAAATACCTGCATGGCGCATCGCTTGCCGAGGCGAACGACTTCGCCAATCGAATGGGAGCTTGGCTAGCGTCGAATTCGGGCGCAATGCCGCCGGCTCCGGACGAGGGCCTGGTCGCAGCTTTGGCGGAAATCGGCTAAACCAGTCGTCCGTATGCGCTGCTGTCGGCGGGCAAGAAGAACCGCTGGTGGTTCAGTAGACTCTCGACCGCGCGTACCACCTCGCTACCGGTGTTCTTAGAGACCGCTCCCCGGAAGCCCGCATGCACCGCTTCCCGGGTGAGCTCACGCGAAACTTCCTGTACGGTAAGCAGAAGCATAGGCACGTCGGGCAGCGAGCGGGCAATCTCTCGGGCTGCCTGAAGACCATTGCAATGAGGCATTGCCAGATCGAGAACAACGATGTCCGGGTTCAGTTCGGCGGCTTTGCTGATGGCTTCGTTGCCATCGCAGGCATCCGCACAGACATTCCATTCCGCATGCGATTCCAGCAAGCGGCGGAGAAGTCGTCGGATCGAGACATCGTCATCAGCAATTAGAATGCGTACCGCCATAACCGGGGAGAGCTCCAGTCCATGACCCCCGCTAAGTTAGATGCGAGGTGCACAGGCCAAGACATTATGCTGGCGCTGAAGCTCTTAAAAGCAATACCGGGCATACCTGATTACTGGTACGGTTACTCCCAGGCAAATGGTGCAACCCATGCACCTAATTGCCATGCCCAGGAATCGAATGTAGCTTGGACTCGTACCGGGAAATTTGAAGAAAGACCATGAGTTCATCGCCGCAAGCGTTGCCACAGATCAATCCCTGGCTCATCGCGATCGCGGTGATGTCCAGCACCTTCATGGAAGTGCTGGATACGACGGTTGTTAACGTTTCTCTGCCTCACATAGCAGGCAACCTTTCAGCCAGTACCGATGAGGCGACCTGGACACTAACGTCCTATCTGGTGGCAAACGCCATTGTGCTTCCGATGACTGGCTGGCTGGCGGGACGCTTTGGCCGCAAACGCCTCCTGTTGATGGCGGTCAGCGGTTTTACCATCGCCTCGTTCTTCTGTGGGCTGGCACCCTCGCTGTCGTTCCTGATCATCTTTCGGATCATTCAGGGCGCTTGTGGTGGGGGATTGCAGCCCCTGTCCCAAGCGATATTGCTGGAGTCGTTCCCGCCAGAGAAGCGCGGGCAAGCAATGGCGTTTTGGGCGCTCGGAATCGTAGTCGCGCCAATGCTGGGTCCGGTCGCCGGCGGTTGGTTGACGGACAACTACAGCTGGCGGTGGGTCTTCTATATCAATGTTCCGATCGGGGTCATCGCGATTCTTCTCACCCAGGCATTCGTCTTTGATCCGCCCTACCTGCGGCGCGAGAGAACCGGAATTGACTATTGGGGAATCGGCCTGCTGGTCGTTGGCATGGGAGCTCTGCAGATCATGCTCGACAAAGGGCAGGAGGAAGACTGGTTTGGATCTCGTATCATCATCGCGCTGCTGGTGGTGGCCGTCCTCGGGCTGGCCGGGCTCATTCTCCGGGAACTGACAACGGAGCACCCGATCATCGACCTCACGGTTTTTAAGTATCGATCGTATGCCGTGGGCACGTTCTTAATGACCATCGTTGGATTCGTGCTTTACGGCAGCACGGTGCTCTTGCCACTTCTCATGCAGGAATTGCTCGGGTACACGGCAACGCATGCCGGCGTAACCAACCTCCCGCGAGGACTGGCGTCATTTTTGTTCATGCCGGTCGTCGGCATTCTCACCGGCAAGGTGGATGCGCGAAAACTCCTCGCAGTGGGCCTCACGGCAACAGCCATAGCCATGTTCCTGGTCTCTAGTTTCAGCCTGGACGTTGGATTCTGGGATTTCTGGTGGCCGCTCATGATCCAAGGGGCCGGTCTGGGCCTCATCTTTGTGCCTCTTACCACCGTTACCAACGACCCGATTCCCCGCGAGCGCATGGGAAATGCGACCAGCATTTTTAATCTCATGCGCAATCTCGGTGCCAGCATGGGGATTTCAGCGGTCACCACGCTTCAATTCCGGCAAACGCAGGCACATGTCAATATCCTCGGGGAGCACGTTTCTAGCGCCAATCCCACGGCTCAGCAGACGCTTGCCGGTCTCCAGCAGGTATTCATGGCGAGGGGTGCCGACCCGGTAACGGCTGCCCAGCAGGCCCATGGAGTGGTTTGGGGCATGTTGCTGCGTCACGCTTCCATGCTGGCCTACAACGATGTTTTCCGTTTTTTGGGAGGTATGTTCCTGTTATTGCTGCCTTTATTGCTCCTCATGAAGAAGCCCAAAGCCGGCAAGGGGCCGGCTATGGCGCATTGACGAGTACGAATTTCGATATTTCGATAAGCAAGATTGAAACTTTGCATGGCATCCGGTCATCAGTAACATTGACACGGTGGAACTGAGTCCCTACGATATACGGAATCGATGAACGCTTCTCGCTCAATGCGCTGTCAGTGTTGTACATGTTGTTGTACGTGTGTACAGCCTGGCGCCGGGAAGCTTCTGACCTGAAACACTGAGA
>Ga0068856_100000408_pt1 | contig 47282 bp, 45 predicted proteins | sample KBSCornC62_FD_66595 | JGI IMG/M metagenome (GOLD analysis project Ga0068856, IMG submission 66595) | Corn rhizosphere microbial communities from Kellogg Biological Station, Michigan, USA - KBS Corn C6-2 | ecosystem: Host-associated > Plants > Roots > Rhizosphere > Soil ...
CATCGATTGACCACCCACGACGCGGCCCGGATCATGCCGGGATGCCTACCCTTTCCCGTCGTCGCCTGCCGGCATTGCCGGCCCTCCTGCTGGCCCTGGTGCTGGCCTTCGGCACTGCCCCTGCATGGGCGCGCGCCGATGCGGACACCGCCGCTCCCGCCGCCACGCCGGCGCAGACCCTGCAGCAGTTGAGCGACCAGCTCGACGCGGTGAAGGCCGCGCTGAAGGATGCGCAGAAAAACCAGATCGACAGCAGCGCGCTGGCCGAGCTGCGCACCCGCGCGATGCAGGTGCAGGACCAGGCGCGCCAGCTGGCCGACAGCCTCGCGCCGCAGATGACGGCCCTGCAGGCGCAGCTCACCGTGCTAGGGCCGCCGCCGGCCAAGGGCGCTCCGCCGGAAGCGCCCGAGGTCGCCGCGCAGCGCCGCCAGCTGGACAAGGCGCAGGCCGGCCTCAACGCGCAGATCGTGCAGGCGAAATCGCTGGGGCTCGATGCCTTGCAACTGGTGGCGCAGATCACCGGCCTGCGCAACGACCAGTTCCAGGCGCGCCTCGCCGCGCGCACGGACACCCCGCTCGGCCATGCGTTCTGGTCCGACCAGGCGCGTTCGCTGCCGAACGACCTGACCCGCTTCCAGCGCCTCGCCGCGCGCTGGTCCGAGGCCTGGAGCGACGCGTGGCAGCCGCCGAACCGGCAGCCGCTGCTGCTGTGCCTGGCCGCCGCCGTGCTGCTGCTCGCCGGCGGCCGCTGGACGCTGCAGCGGCTGTGGCAGTTCGTCGCCGCGCGCTGGCTTCCGGATGGCCACCTGCGCCGCAGCGCGATGGCGACGTTGATGGCGCTGTCCACCGCGCTGGTGATCGGCTTGGCCGCGAAGCTGGTGTACCTGGGCCTAGCCTGGAACGACGCGCTGGACACCGACCTGGATGCGATGGCCGCCTCGGTGGTGCGTGCCATCGGCTTCGCCGCGTTGATGGCCGGGCTGGGCAGCGCACTGCTGTCGGCCCAGCGCAGCTCGTGGCGGTTGCTGCCGTTGTCCGACATCGCGGCACGCCGGCTGCGACGCTTTCCGTGGCTGCTCGGCGGCGCCGCGCTGCTGCTGGGCCTGACCGAGCGGATCATCCGCAGCATCGGCTCCAGCCTGCCCGCCACGGTGCTGCTGCACGCCTTGCTGGCACTGCTGGTCAGCGCGCTGATCGCCCTGGCGCTGCTGCACCTGCGCCATGCGCGGCGCGAGGCCAACGCGGCCGGCGATACCCAGGCGCGCCGGCCGTTGTGGGTGGGCCTGCTGAGCTTCGCCGCCGCGCTGGGCGTGGTGCTGTGCTGGCTGGCGGTCTGCACCGGCTTCATCGCACTGGCCTTCTTCGTGGCCTGGCAGATGCTGTGGGTCGGCATGGTCGCCGCCTGCCTGTACCTGCTGATGCAGCTGGTGCGCGACCTGTTCGAGGTGCTGCTGTCTCCGCACGGCCGCAGCGGCCAGCACCTGCAGGCCGGCTTCGACCTCGCTCCCGCCACGCTGGAGCAGGCTGCCACCGTGCTCAGCGGCATCGTCCGTGTGCTGCTGGCGCTGGCCGCGCTGGCGCTGGTGCTGGCGCCGTTCGACGCCGGCCCGGCGGAGCTGGCGCAGCGCACGCTGCAGCTGTTCAGCGGGCTCAAGCTGGGCCAGCTCAACATCGAGCCCGGCACCGTGCTGGGCGCGGTCGCGGTGTTCGTGCTGGGGCTGGTGGCGCTGCGCATGCTCAAGCGCTGGCTGCGGGACCAGTTGCTGCCCACCACCGCGATGGACCCGGGCATGCGCGACTCCATCGTCACCCTGCTCGGCTACCTGGGCGGCGTGCTGGTGTTCGCGCTGGCGCTGGCCGCGCTGAACGTGAGCCTGCAAAGCATCGCGTGGATCGCCAGCGCGCTGTCGGTGGGCATCGGTTTCGGCCTGCAGGCGGTGGTGCAGAACTTCATCTCCGGCCTGATCCTGCTGGTGGAGCGACCGGTGAAGGTGGGCGACTGGGTGAGCCTGTCCAGCGAGGTCGAGGGCGACATCCGCCGCATCAACGTGCGCGCCACCGAGATCCAGCTGTGGGACCGCTCCACCGTGATCGTGCCGAACTCGCAGCTGATCACCCAGAACGTGCGCAACGTGACCCACGCCAGCGCGCAGGGCCGCGTGCGCATCCTGCTGCCGATGCCGCTGGACACCGATGCGGCGCGCGCGCGCCAGCTGATGCAGGACGCACTGAAGGCGCACCCCGCCACGCTGAACACTCCGCCTCCGGTGGTGCGGCTGGACAACATCAACGCCAGCTCGATGACCTTCAGCATCACCTCCTACGTGCGCAGCCCGCGCGACGTGACGGCGGTGAAGAGCGACCTCCTGTTCGACATCCTGGCCCGCCTGCGCGAGGCGCAACTGCCGCTGTCCACGCCGCAGAGCATGGTGGTGCGCACGCTGGGGCCGCTGGGCGAGGACAGCCCCGCCGCGCCGTCCCAGGCATCGTGACGCCAGTGCTGAAAAGCCTGCAGTAGCGGGCGATCCCGGGGTTGTAGCCGTGTGCGCCACCCACGCAGCGCTCCACGGCATACGACATAGCCCAGGGATGTCATCGCCACACACAAGCGAAGGCCGGCTTGCGCCGGCCTTCGCATTCCGCACCATCCGCTGGTGGCGATGGCTTGCCGTGGCTTACGGCGTGCAGGCCTTGCCATGCTCGGCGTGGTTGCCCTTGGCCTTGGCGTCGGCCTCGCTCATGTACTCGCCATGCTTGGTCTTGCCATACCACTTGTCGCCCTGGCAGTGGTAGACCTTGCTGCCTTCGTTGACCCAGACCATGCCCGGGCCGCCGCCCGGCGCCGCGGTGGCGGCCGGCTTGGTCCATGCCATCGACTTCTTCGACGCGGCCGCAGGAGCCGCGGCGGCAGCCGGTGCGGCAGGCGCAGCAGCGGCGGCAGGTGCGGCCGCCTCCGCGGCAGCCGCCGTCTTCGACGACTTCTTCGACGCCTTGGCCGGGGCGGCGTCGGCGGCGTACCACTCCTTCACGCCCTTGTGGCCCTTGCAGGAGCCGCGCTTGGTGGCGTTGCTGGTGTAACTGCCGTCCTTGCACTGGCCGGTGGAACCGGCGGGCGCGGCGGATTGCTGCGCCTGGACGGCCGGCATGGCCAGCAGGCAGCCAAAGGCCAGGGAAAACACGATGGACGCTTTCATCTTCAGACTCCCTCCCACACGATGTTGGTTCTTGCGGCGACCGACGCCCTTTTCGCAACGGGCCCCATGCCGCCGCCCCATGCGCGCCGGCCTTGTCCGCCTCGGCGGGACCTGGCCATGCGCCATGGCAGCCCAAGCGCCAGTGATCCCGCGCTTGCCGCGCGACTATGCTGCAAAACCACGTGAGCGCAATGCGACGACGCGCACGCCGTTCATCCCGGAGTCCGCCTCGCCCCGCTCGCCGGACAGATCAGGCCACCGCCCCGGCACGGAGTTGCGCCATGGCGCCGTTCCCATCCTGCGTCATCGCGGCGGCATGGCGCAGATCAGGTGACCCGCGCCATGCCAGCACCAGGTCAGGGCGCCGCGGCCGCCGCCGGCTTCAGCGTGGAGTGCGGCCGTGCCACGGCATACATCTGCCAGCTGATGTCCTTCAGCAGACCCTGGCGATCCTTGCCCACGACGTACAGGTCGAAATGCGTGCGGTCCGGGATGAAGCGGATGTCGGACTTCGCGTGCAGGCCGTCCAGCACGGCCTTGAGTTTGTGCGCGGCGCCGTCGAGGTAGAAGGTGTCGGCGGTGCCCACGTAGAGGTGGATCTTGCCGTCCAGATAGGGCTTCAGCTCGGGCCAGTGCTGCACGAGGCGATGCGCGATGTCGTAATGGTCGCGCCAGTACGCCACCACGGCGGGATCGACGGCGCCGGTGTCGCGGTCGAACATCGGCTCGGGCCGACCATCCTTGCCCTTGGGCGAGAATACCCAGTCGAACGAGGCCATCTGGCCGCCGTAGGGGCCCATCACGCGTTCCAGCTGGGCGAACTGCTGGTAGGTGGCCAGCACCTTGCCCTTGTCGCGCACCAGCGGGTACGGCGTGCCGTCGCTCTTGCGGTAGACGTTGGCGTGCGGCGCGTACAGGTCCACGCCGGTGAAGTCGTGGAAGTCGCTGGGGTCGGGCGAGGTGGACCAGGTGCCGCCGAAGACCTTCGGGTAGCGCGTCTGCAGCCACAGCGTGGCCCAACCGCCCGACGAATGGCCTTGCAGGAAGCGGCCGCTGGGCTTCGCATCCATGCGATACGTCTTTTCCAGCTGCGGGATCAGCTCGGTGGTGAGCGCGACGCCCCACGGACCGTTGTTCACCGAATCGGCGAACTCCGTGGTGCCGGTGGGGCTGGATTGGTCGAGGAACACCCAGATCATCGGCGGCATCTGCTTTTCCGCCGTGGCGCCGTAGACCATCGCGGCGCTGCCCGCCAGCGTGTCCGTGTCGCCGCCGTAGCCGTGCGTGTAGTACACCGTGGGATAGGTCGTCGCGCCCTTGGCGTCGTAGCCCGGCGGCAGCATCACCCAGCCGCGCATGTGGATGGGCCGGCCCCAGAACGCGCTCAGCGCGGGGCTGACGAAGTCGATGGCCTGCGTGTGCCGGCGCGCCTCGTCGAAATGCTTGAGCGAGGTCTCGCTCATGTAGCGCTTCGGGATGTCCCACGCCTTGCGCTCCGGCAATGTATCCGCGAGCGTCAGGTCGGGTATGGCCGCAGTCGGCAGATGCAGCTTCACCACCTTGCTCACCAGATCGCCGCCGTCGCGGCCGTGGTAGTTGTAGTCGTGGTGCACGTCGAGCACGGCCTGCACGTAGTAGTCGCCCGGCGGCAGCTGCGACCAGCCGGTGGGGAACGCAGCGTGGTCGGCGTCGATGTCGATCGTCTGCCCCGGCGCGAGCCGGCTCACCTCGCGGGCGGCCACCGCGGTCTGGGTGGGGAAGAACGGACTGGTGTCCACCTCCTCCACCTTGCCGTCGCCGCCGTGCTCCTTCGCCGCGGCCTCGGCGTCCTTCACCGTGGTCGCGAACAGCAGCAGGCGACCGGACACCGGCTGCGTCCCGGCGCCGCCCAGTTGCACGTGGAAGAAACGGTGCGCGGGTGCGGCTGGCGCGGTGTCGCGCGCGAACGCGGTGGCGGAGAACAGCAGGCCGCAACTGAGCAGCGCGGCGACGACGGGACGACTGGTACGCATGGTGATCCCCTTTGGTTGGCCTTTGAGCCCCTCTCCCACCGGGAGAGGGGTTGGGGTGAGGGTCCGGCCGTAGCGTGATGCACGGCGAGACCGAACCCTCATCCGCCCTCTACTCACGCCATCCATGGCGTTCGCCCTACGGGCCAGCTTGCGCTGTTCCGCAGGCGCTCCTGCGCCTGCAGGTCGGGCACCTTCTCCCGGAGGGAGAAGGAAAAACACTGCTATCTAGTCCTTACTTGTCGGCCGCCTTCACCGGCACCGGCCGCAGATCCTGGAAATCGAAGCTGAAATCGGTCAGCGGCGAGATCGGCTTGATGCGCATCTCGCGCACGTGGCCGTCGTCGTCCAGCGCGAAGTTGACGAAGGCATCGGCGTTCAGCGAGCGGTCGTCCCAGCGCACGATGAAGGTGTCGTGCTGCCACGGCGTCATCGTGCCCACCAGCTGCCTGGTCTTGCTGAAGCGCAGGCGCAGCTTGCCGTCTTCGTTGCTGACGAAGATGTCGCCGTACCACGGATCGCGGTAGGTGCCGACGTAGCCGGCGGGCGGCAGCGAAGGCTTCGCGTTCTTGTCGCGCGCGGCCTCGTGCTTGGCCCAGCTGTCGTCGGCACGGGCCTCGCCCTTCTTCACCGACTTGTCGTACACCGCCACCCAGTCGGTCTTGTGCGCAGGGTTCAAATACGCATCGAGCACGCGGTAGGTGACGGCGTTGAACGCGGCGCCGGATTCCTGGTTGGTCAGCACCACCACGCCCAGGTGTGACCCCGGCACCAGGGTGAGGCGCGAGACGAAGCCCGGCCAGCCGCCGGTGTGCCAGGCGAGTTTCTGGCCCATGTAGTCGCTGAGGAACCAGCCCTCGCCGTAGCCGGAGAACTGCGGCACGAGCGGCGCGAGCTCGGGGATCGAGGGCTTGCCGATCGGGATCGGCGTCAGCATCGACCACATCTCGCGATGCGCCTTCTCGGAGAACAGCCGCTTGCCGTCCGGCAGCTCGCCGCCGGCCAGTTGCACGTTCATCCACTTGGCAAGGTCGTCGACGCTGGCGTAGATGCCGCCCGCACCTGGATCGTTGAGCCAGGCCATCGGCGGCACCGGCTTCACGTCCTTGAAGTCGTAGGGCGCGTGGCCGGTGGCCGCGTCCATGCCGGGCTTCAAATAGGTCATGTCGATCAGCGATTCGTCCATGCCCACCGGCTGGAAGATGTGCTGACGGATGTAGTCGGCATAGCTCTGGCCGGAGACCTTCTCGATCACCAGGGTCGCCACCGCGAACAGGATGTTGTCGTAGGCGTAGTGGCCGCGGAAGCTGTTCTTGATCGGCACGTCGGCAAGACGCTTCACCACGTCCTCGGTGGTGTAGTTGGTGGGCGGCCAGTAGAGCAGATCGCCCGCGCCGAGGCTGAGGCCGCTGCGGTGCGCCAGCAGGTCGCGGATCCGCATCTCGTGCGTCACGTAGGGATCGCTCATGCGGAACCACGGCAGGTAGTCGATCACCCGGCCGTCCATGTCCAGCTTGCCCTGGTCCGCCAGCATCTGCAGCGCCGCGGCGGTGAACGCCTTGGTGTTGGAGGCGATCGCGAACAGCGTGTCCGCATCGACCTTGTCCGGCTTGCCCAGCTCGCGCACGCCGTAGCCCCTGGCCAGCACCACCTTGCCGTCCTTCACGATGGCCACCGCGATGCCGGGCACCTTGAAGGTCTTCAGGGTGTCGGCCATGTAGGCGTCGAAGTCCTGCAGCTGGGCCGGCAGTGCCGGCTGCACGGCAGTCGCCGCGGCGGTCGTCGGCGCCACCGGCGCCGGTGCGACTTGCGCCGCCGCCGTGGTGGCGAGAGTGAGCAACGCGCTGCACACGGCGAGGCGCAGGGAAAGCTGACGCTGGAACATCACGGACTCCGGTGGCATGAACCGCGCCACTATCGCGGCAAAACTGCAGCGCGGCCAGCGCTGGAAGTCACGACCGCCATCCGGCAAGCTTCGCCGTCACCCAGAAGCCTGCCGGAGCCCCATGGACGCCCTCCCTCTCTGGATCAGCCAGCACGCCCTGACGCTGTGGGCCGTCGTGCTGATCCTGGCCCTGCTCATCGGCGATCTCGGCTGGCGCCGCGCGCGCCGCCGCCGGCTGGCGGCGACCGGCCGGGAGGGCTACCTCGCGTTGCGTCCGGGCACGGCCGCGACCCTGCTGGCGCTGCTGGCGGCGCTGTTCGGCCTGCTGGCCTGGGCGGTGTGGGCGCAAACCGCGCTGGTGCGCTTCGACGCGGCGCTGGCGCAGCACCTGCACGATCGGCTCTCGCCGGGAATGCTGCAGGCCATCGGTCTCGTCACCCAGCTGGGCGATCCCGTGCTGGTCGCGTTCGCCGCCGGCGTGGTCGCCCTGGTGCTGGCGCTGCGCCGCCGCTGGCGGCTGTTCGTGCCGTGGTGTGTCGCGCTCGGCGGCACCGCGGGCAGCGGTCACGTCATCAAGCAGTTCGTGCAACGGTCGCGGCCGTTCGGCGGCCACGGCTTCATCGCCGAGACCGGCTTCAGCTTCCCCAGCGGCCACGCCGCGGGATCGATGGTGTTCTTCGGGCTGCTCGCCTACCTGCTGCTGCGCCAGTGGCCGCCGCCGCGCCATCGCGACACGGTCGCCGCCGCGGTGGCGCTGGTCACCGTCATCGGCCTCAGCCGGGTGATGGTGCAGGCGCATTACCTGTCCGACGTGCTGGCCGGCTACGCGCTCGGCGCCATCTGGCTGGTGATCGGCATCGCGCTGGCCGAGCTGCTGCGGCGCGGCGCTCAGGCGCGATAGTTGTCCTGCTCGCGATAACGCCGCGCATACAGGCCGAAGGCCAATGCGGCAGCCAGTGCGAACGCGGCGAAGAAGAACATCTGGAACGCCACCAGACCCAGGCCGGTGCCGGCGATCGCGCCGGTCACCGCCTCGTTGCGCACCGCCGCGTTGGCCAGCAGTACCCACAGGTTGCCGATGGTGGTGGTGAGGTTCCAGAAACTCATCACCACGCCCTTCATCGAGGCTGGCGCCTGGCTGTAGGCGAACTCCAGCCCGGTCGCCGAGACCAGCACTTCGCCCAGGGTGAGCAGCGCATACGGCAGCATCTGCCAGAAGATCGAGAGCGGCGTGCCGCCGTCGAGCAGCAGCTGCAAGCCGCCTACCACGATCCAGGCCAAGCCGCTGAACGCGATGCCCGCGGTCATCCGGCGCAGCGCGGTGGGTTCCCAGCCGCGGCGGCGCAGCAGCGGGTACAGCACCAGGTTGTTGAACGGAATCAGCAGCATCACCAGCAGCGGATTCAGCGCCTGCATCTGCGCCGACTGGAACCACGCCGGCATCGCCATCTCGTTGCCTTGCAGCACCCAGGTCGAGGCTTTCTGGTCGAACAGCGAGAAGAACGGCGTGGCGAGCGCGAAGATCACCAGCACGCGCAGCACGTTGCGCGCGCCATCCACCGCGGCATCCGGATGCATCCCGCGGACTCGTTCCATCTGCAGCCAGGCGCCGCCACCCACGCCGCCGATCAGCGTCACCAGGGCGAGGCAGGCGACGATCACGAAACCGAGCTGCGGCAGCAGCGCGAACGCGGCGCCGGCCGCCGCCACGCTGGCCACCGCCAGCCACAAACCCGGCCGCGCCTGCCCCGGCGCCTGCGCCAGCAGGGCGGTGCGGATCACCCGCGAGAACGCGTGTGGATCGGGCGGCGCCGGCGGCAGCAGCACGTACTTTTTCCGCCCGGACCAGAACACCACGGTGGCCACGAACATCAGCGCACCGGGGATGCCGAACGCCACCGCCGCGCCGAACTGGCGCAGGAAGATCGGCATCAGCAGCGAGGCGAAGAACGAGCCGAAGTTGATGATCCAGTAGAACGCGTCGAACACCACTTTCGCGAGGTGCTTGTTCGACTGGTCGAACTGGTCGCCCACGAACGAGGCCACCAGCGGCTTGATGCCGCCCGCGCCCAGCGCGATCAGGCCCAGGCCGATGAAGAAGCCGGTGCGATGGTGCTCGAAAACCGCGAGGCAGGCATGGCCCAGGCAGTACACCAGGCTCATCCACAGCACGGTCGAGTACTTGCCGAAGAAACGGTCGGCCAGCCAGCCGCCCAGCAGCGGGAAGAAGTACACGCCGATCACGAAACTGTGGAACACGTCCTTCGCCGCGCCGGATCGTTCCGACTCGGGCAGGTACAGCAGCAGACTGGTGATCAGGAACGGGGTGAGGATGTTGCGCATCCCGTAGAACGAGAAACGCTCGCAACCCTCGTTGCCGATGATGTAGGGAATCTGCCGCGGCAAGCGCGCGCGGTCGCTGGCGATGTTCAAGCTTCGGCTCCTGATGGGACCGCGGTGCGCCAGTGCGCCACGGCCGGCCGAGTGTGCGCAATTTTCTGCGAACGCGAAAGCCGCGCCGCCGGAACCGGATGCCGGGGATGCTCAGATCAATTCTGCGCAAACGGGCAGAACCGGCCCCAACGCCTTGAATGAAATGACGGGGTGATGCCCAGAAGGCCCGCCGGCTGCGCCGCGCGGCTTGGCAGCACGGCCAGTCTTCCCGACGCCGCGCAACACATCCGGCGAGCCTTCTGGGCACCGTGTCGTTTGTGCAGAATTGATCCGACCATCCCTATACTCGCCGCCCGTCCCCATCGACCGCACGCATGCGCCACTGGAAGCCCTTGCTCGCACTCGTGGTCCTCGCCATCGCGTTTGCGTGGACCCGGCAGGCGCACACGCCGGAACCCGTCGCACCGACGGTCGCGGCGCAGGGCCGCGGCGACGCTGCATTGCCGGTCTTCCTGCCGCCCGAGGCGCACGACACGCTGGCGCTGATCGCCCGGGGCGGCCCGTTCCCGCACCGCCAGGATGGCGTGGTGTTCGGCAACTACGAAGGCCTGCTGCCGAAGCAGCCGCGCGGCTACTACCGCGAGTACACGGTGGACACGCCCGGTGCGCACAACCGCGGCACGCGGCGTATCATCACCGGCGGGACACCGCCGGAGGTGTACTACTACACCGACGACCACTACCGCAGCTTCCGCCAGTTCGCGGTGCCCCGATGAACAGGCTCCTGGACCCCGACCTCACCCGCCCCAGCCAGAACGGCGTGTACTTCGTGGGCGATGCCGATCTCGCACGGCTGGCCGCGAACGCCACGCGCGACGAGCTGGCCGTGCGCCGCACCGACCTCGCCGGCTGCCGCGACAAGGCCGCACTGCTGCAGCGCCTTGCCGCGTCGCTGGCACTGCCCGCCGATTTCGGCCACAACTGGGACGCGCTGGCCGACTGCCTGCGCGACCCCGGCTGGCTGCCGGCCTGGGGCCACGTGCTGCTGTTCGAGCACGCCGACGAGCTGCAGCGCGACGCCGGCCGCGACTACGACGTGCTGCTCGGCATCCTCGACGATGCCGCCACGTTCGCGCAGGAGACGGACCGCCCGTTCTTCGCTTTCTTCACCCTGCCCGAAAGCGCAGCGGACGATGGCCGATAGCCGCGCCACGCTCCGAGCATCACCAGGAATCACATGAGCACCCACGAATTCGAACTGTACGGCGACCACGTCGAGCTGAACCTGCTGCTGAAACTGGTCGGCCTGTGCGACAGCGGCGGCGCCGGCAAGCACCTGGTGGCCAGCGGCGCAGTGCGGGTGGATGGCGCCGTCGAACTGCGCAAGACCTGCAAGATCCACGCGGGCCAGGTGGTGAGCATGGGCGACGAGGAGATCCACGTGCTGGCCGACCCGAACTGACTGGTTTCCCGGGCTATCCGGGTAGAACGTCCAGCCGCCGCTCCAGCGCGGCGCGATCCGGCAAGCGCAGCCCGAACTCCTGCTCCAGCACCCGGCAGATTTCCGCGCTGTTGCCCAGCGTGCGCCGCTCCGGCTCCGCGGCAGGCCGGCGCACGGTGAACTCGCGGTCGCGCAGGGTCAGCCGGCGGTCGCGCATGGTACGCGCCGCGATCAGGTGCTGCACGAAATTCGACTCCGGGTAGGTGGACACGTAGTGGTTCGCCACCACGTAGTCGATGAATGCGCGCGGCTGCAGGTCGAAGCGGTACAGCGTCAGCCAGTCGCCGCGCACGCAGGCCTGCATGCGCCACTCGTCGCCCTGCTCCAGCAGCCGGAACGGCTCCAGTTCCGTGGCCTGCGCCACGCCGGGTTCCAGCCGCAGCGCGCCGGCCAGGTTCATGCTGCCGAAGCCCACGTCGGTCAGCCAGCTTTCGCCGTCCGCCTCCACCCGGAGCAGCATGTGGGTCTGCGCGGTGATCGCGTCCTCCGGCTGGTTCCACAGCACGCGCGCGATCAGGCCGTGCACCGTGAAGCCGATGGCGCGCAATGCGGCGGCGAACAGCAGGTTCTGCTCGAAGCAGTAGCCGCCGCGGCCCTCGTGCAGCAGCTTGCGCTGGAGCGCATCGAGACCCAGCCGTACCGGCACGCCGCACAGCGGGTCGAGGTTCTCGAACGGGATCGCCGCCGCATGCGCCACCGCCAGCGCGCGCAGCGTGGGCAGGTCGGGTGACAGCGCGGCGCGGAAACCGATGCGGCGCAGGTAGGCGTCCAGGTCGATCGCGTCGGACATGCGGGGACTCTCGGCAAAGAGCTGCCACGGTAGCATCGGGCATGGCGCGCAGGTAACCGGCCCGGCCTCGCCGGCGAATAGCCGTCGAACCCACATCGCGAGGCCTGCCATGTCCGCCTGTCGCCCTTCCCTTCGCACCTTGAGTGCTGCGCTCGCCCTGGGCCTGCTCGGCGCCTGCACGCTGCCGCCCGCGGCCGAGGCCGCCACGAAACTGCCGACGCCCACGCTGGATGCGCCACGCCCCGCCGCGCACGGCGAACAGGTCGCGGTGTTCGCCGGCGGCTGCTTCTGGGGCGTGCAGGAGGTGTTCGAGCACGTCAAGGGCGTGCGCAAGACCTGGGCCGGCTACAGCGGCGGCGCCGCCGCCACCGCGCATTACGACCAGGTCAGCGAGGGCGACACCGGCCATGCCGAATCGGTGAAGGTGTTGTTCGATCCGGCCCAGGTCAGCTACGGCCAACTGCTGCAGGTGTTCTTCTCGGTCGCCGCCAATCCCACCGAACTCAACCGGCAGGGGCCGGACAGCGGCACGCAATACCGCTCGGTGATCTTCTACGCCAGCCCCGAACAGCAGCGCATCGCCGGCGCCTATCTTGCCCAGCTCGGCAAGGCGCGGATCTACGCCGCGCCCATCGTCACCCGGCTGGTGCCGTTCAAGGCCTTCTACCCGGCCGAAAGCTGGCACCAGGACTACGCCAGCCACCACCCGGACGACCTCTACATCGCGATCAACGACACGCCCAAGGTCGCCAATCTCCGGCAGTGGTTCCCGGCGCTGTACACCAGGTAGGTGCAAGTCACAGCTGCTTGGGCGGTACCAGGCTCAGGCGGGCCGGCATCGGGCGCGGGTTCATCAGGCGCTCGAGCGCCGCGGCCGGCAGCGGATACGAGTACAGGTAGCCCTGCCCCTCGTCGCAGCCGGCCTTCATCAGGAACTGGTGCTGCGCCTCGTGCTCGATGCCCTCGGCAATGGTGCCCAGGCCCAGGCTGCGCGCCATCGCCAGCATCGCCTCGACGATCGCCACGTCGTTGACGCCCTTCGGCAGCCCGGTGACGAACGAGCGGTCGATCTTCAGCCAGGCCACGGCGGGCAGCTTGAGGTAGGCCATCGAGGAATAGCCGGTGCCGAAGTCGTCGATCGCCACCTCGATGCCCAGATCGTGCAGCGCGCGCATGGTGCGCTCGGTGTCGTCGCCCAACCCCAGCATGGCGCCCTCGGTGATCTCCAGCGCGAGCCGCTGCGGGGCGACCTGGTGGTCGCGCAGCGCCCGGCCGAGCCCGTCGACGAAGGCGGGATGGGTCAGCCAGCGCGCGGACACGTTCACCGCCACGCGGATCGGCGGCATGCCGGTACGGTCCCAACTGCGGATCTGCGCACAGACGGTCCGCAATACCCACTCGTCGATGCGCCGGATCAGGCCGAGGCTCTCGGCCACCGGGATGAACTGGCCCGGCGGCAGCTCGCCACGCTCCGGGTGCTCCCAGCGCAGCAGCGCCTCCACCGCCACGATGCGTCCGCTGCGCAGGTCCATGCTGGGCTGGTAGCGCAGGCTGAATTCCTCGTTGGCCAGCGCCCGGCGCAGTTCGGACACCAACTGCAGGCGCTGGCGCGCATCGGCCTGCATGATCGGCGTGTAGAAGCGCAGCGTGTTGCGCTCGGTGCTCTTGGCCACGTACATCGCGGCATCGGCATTGGCGATCAGCGTGGTCGCGTCGCCGCCATCCAGCGGGTAGCCGGCGATGCCGATGCTGGCGCTCAGCACGATTTCGCACTCGTCCACCACGATCGGTTCCGCCAGGCAGGCAAGCAGGCGCTCGGCCACCACGCCGGCGTCCTCGCGCAATTCGAGCCGGTCCAGCAGCACGGTGAACTCGTCGCCACCGATGCGGCCGGCCACATCGCGCTCGGAGAGCTGACGGCCGATCCGCTCGGCGACCTTCTGCAGCACGCGATCGCCCAGCGCGTGGCTGTAGCTGTCGTTGACGATCTTGAACGCGTCCAGGTCGATGAACAGCACCGCGACCGCGGTGCGCGCGCGCGACGCGGCAGCGATCGCGGCACTGGCCTGCCGCTCGAACGCGACGCGGTTGGCCAGCCCGGTCAGCGGATCGTGCGTGGCCATGTACTCCAGCCGCTGCCGCTGCGCCTTGGCCGCGTGGATGTTGCTGAACACCGCCACGTAATGCAGGACGTGATGCTGCGCGTCGCGGATCGCGCTGATGCTCAGCTGCTCGGGATAGAGGCTGCCGTCCTGGCGTCGGCTCTGCACCTCGCCATTCCAGTGGCGGCCGCCCGCCAGCCCTGCCCAGACCGATTCCGGCAGCGGCTCGCCATCGGGCATGCGGCGGGTCTCGTCGAAGCGCCGCCCAAGCAGGGCCTGCGCATCGAAGCCGGTGATCTCGGTATGGGCGGCATTGACCGAAACCACCCGGCGCTCGGCGTCGGCGATGATCACGCCCTCGGCGATGCCGGCCAGCGCCTCGGCGGCCACCCGGCGCTCGCGCTCCAGCGCCACGCGCTCGGAGACGTCGCGGATGATCGCCTGCCGCACCTGGCGGCCGCCCCAGGTGACCAGGCTGCTCTCGATCTCCACCGGGCGCTGCTTGCCGTCGTCGGCCAGCAGCATGCCGGTCGTGCCCCGCTTCGTCTGCGGCTGCAGGCCGCCGGCGAAGATCGTGTCGAAATGGCGCCCTTCCAGCAGGCCCTTGGTGCAACCGATCCAGGCCTTGGCCGTGTGGTTCGCCTCGAGGATGCGGCCGCGGCTTTCGTCGATCATCAGGATCGCGTCGTTCGCGCTGTCGAACAGCAGGCGATAGCGCTCCTCGCTGCTGCGTATGCCCTGCAGGATGCGGCGCGCCATGCGCAGCCACAGCAGCGAGGCGACAATGGCCGCCACGAGCACGGTCAGGAACAGCACCGTGCCGATCCAGGCCGCGCCGTCGGCGATCTGCGACGAGAACAGGTTGCTGCGCGGCTCGATGAACCGGTTGGACTCCGCGATGCGTTCGCGCGCCGCCGCCGTCATGGCGGGCGTGATGCTGCCGTCGGCGTAGGCACGCTGCAATTCGCCGGCGATGCGGTCCAGACCGTCGATGGTGGCGTCGGTGGAATACCACGCCGCGATGGCCCGGTTCATGTAGGGCGCCGACGAGAAGTAATGCAGCATGAAAATCATGCCGTCGATCGCTTCCGGTATCACGTGCGCATTGCGGAACGACTGCCGGACCCTGGCGTGGTCGAAACGGCCGCTGGCAATGGCGTCGCGGGCCCAGCGGTCCGACGCGAGCACAGCCATGTTCTTGCGGTAGTCGGCCAGCGTGTCGGCACGACCGCTCTGGGCGTAGACCTCGAGGTCGATCACCGCCTGCTTCTGCGCCTTGGACCAGACACTCTCGCCGTTGAGGAAACCGGCGAGAGTGACCTGGATCTGCAGAGCCCCCCAGGTCAGCGTCAGGATCAAGCCGACCACGAACGCCAGCGCAATCGCCAGCGGTAGCAGGTGCTGCGACAATGATCTTCGCTGATTGGAAGTCATGCTCTGCATCGTGCCAATTCTAAAGCAACAAGCGCGCCATGCTGCCGGCGCGCCCCCTGTCAAAGGCCCACGGAATCAGGCTGCGGCCTCCACCCGCACGTTCGGCTTGTCCTGTTTCTCGATGCAATGGTCCAGGGTGATGCGCATGCTCGTGTAACTGCGACGCACGCATTCCCCCAGATGCTGGACCTGGTCCACCCCCGGCGTCGTGCCGACCAGGGTGCAGACGATCTCCAGCGCCTCCCAAGGATGAGTATCGTCATAGGCCGCGTGAAGCTGAAGCCAACGCAGGCTCTTGGCGCGCCCCTCCTTCGGCAGGCTTTCCGCGTAGGCCGTGCTTTCGAAGATCCGCTGCGACCATTCGCCGGTGGCTCCCTCCACGGCGTAATTGGTGGCCGCGATGCCGGCCGCCAGGTCGCCGCTGCGGCTCGCCTCCTCGCACCACGCGGCGAGCGCCTGGCTGCCCGCCGGCGGCCGCCCCGCCGTCACCTCCTCCACCGGCACCCCGGCCCCCTCGGCCCAGTTCAGCCAGTACTCGGCGTGGTTCTGCTCGACGCGGATGTTGCGCACCAGCCAGCGCCGGGCGAGGTTGTCGCCCAGGCTCCGGCCGTAGCGGGTCTTCAGCAGGTTGTGGGCCATGTAGGCCGGGAAGCGCTCGATCACCGGCCACACGCCCACCATGAAGTTGCGCGTGGATGCCGGGTCGAGGCGGGCCTCGCTCATCTGCGCCCACACCTCGTGGTCGAGCACGCCCTGCTTGGCCTGCTCGCAATCGGCCACCATGTCCTGCGCCCACTGCGGGTAACTGTCCAGTTCGATGAGCGCACCGGTACGTTCAAAACGGGTATACATGTGATTCTCCTTGGTCGGTTGTGATGCCCGGCTGGGTGTTGCCGTCTGACGGCCGACTCGGGGCCGGGTGCCCGCAAGCCGGCCGTGGTCCATCGCCATGCCGGCGATGGATGTCCTCGTATGCTGAGACCCGATTGTCACGCGGCCCGCCGGATGCTGCCGCGCCGCGGATGCCGCCTGTGCCGGGTGACGGGCCCCGGACCGGCGGGGAGCAATCGGCCCGGCCGACCGCGAAGCCTGCGCCGATTAAGCTGTCGTACGGAAAGCCGCCAGCCCTTGCCGCACAAGGCCTGCCGTGGAAGCCGCCGACCCCAGGCGGGCACGCGGCGCTGAACCGATGCGCAACCCGCCACGAAAGGTCCGTCGCCAGCACGGCCGCTCCTGCGTTATTGATGCCTACACAGCAACCGGGAGGTCGCCATGCAAACCTGCATCACCACGAAGCGCTTTTCCCTGCGACGCCAATGGCTGGTGCGGGGCGCGGCCGCGCTGCTCGCCATCGCGGCGATCGCCGCCATCCCCGGCCGCGCGAACGCCGGCGTGTTCGTCTCGGTGAACATCGCGCCGCCGGCACTGCCAGTCTACGTGCAGCCGGCGATCCCCGGCCCGGGCTACATCTGGACGCCGGGCTACTGGGCCTGGGATGGCGACGAGTACTACTGGGTGCCGGGCACCTGGGTGCTGGCACCGTTCGTCGGCGCGCTGTGGACCCCGGGCTACTGGGGCTGGAGCGGCGGCGTCTACATCTTCCACACCGGCTACTGGGGTCGCCACGTGGGCTTCTACGGCGGCATCGACTACGGCTACGGTTACGGCGGCCGCGGCTACGACGGCGGCTACTGGCACGGCCACGACTTCTACTACAACCGCTCGGTGACCCACGTCACCAACAACATCACCAACGTCTACAACAAGACGGTGATCAACCGCACCACGATCGTCAACCGCACCAGCTACAACGGCGGCCCGCGCGGCATCGCCGCGCGCGCCACCCCGCAGCAGCAGGCCTGGAGCCGCGAGCCGCACACCGCACCGGTGGCAGCACAGCTGCAGCAGCGCGCCATGGCCAGCCGCATGCCGTCGCTGCGCGCCTCGCAGAACCACGGCCAACCGCCGATCGCGGCCACGCCGCGGGCAGGCGTGTTCAACGGGCACGGCGCGGCGCCGTCACTGATGGCGGCGCACGAAACGCGGCTTGCGCCGCAGGCGGCCGGCAACCCGCAACGCGGCAACGCGCTGCGTTCGGCCAGCTTCGCGCCGCATGGCAATGGGGCGATGCGGCCGGCCGGTGAAAACCGCTACAACCCGGCGGTTCAGGGCCGCGAGCAGGCAAGGCCGAATGCCTACGAGGCACCGCGCAACCGTGCCCCGGCCCGCTACCAGCCGACGGACAACGGCAACCGTGGCATGCCGTACCGGCCGCAGGGCGCGCCGTCGCAGGCTTATCGTCCGGAGCCGCATTACGCGCAGCCTGCATATCGGCCGGCCCAGCCGCACTACGCGCAGCCCGCGTATCGACCGGCCGAGGCCCGCCCCGCCCAGTACGCGCATACAGCGGCCCCGCAAGGCCGGGCCGCGCCGGCCGCGCATCAGGACCGGCGCGACGACAAGCGCCATTGATTCGTCACGGCATGCGTAAAGCGGACAGGCCCACCGCATGGTGGGCCTGTCCGCTTGCGTAGGCCATGCGTTGCCTTGCCGGATCGGATCGAGCCACGCAAGATGCCCCGTCAACCTGCCCGTGCCGACGCAGCCCGCACCGCTGCGCGTCGACCGGGCGCACGCCACGGGGAACCCGCATGTCTGCAAGCCATCCGACTTCCGTGCTGCGCCACGCCCGCCCGTGGCTGCTCCTGCTCGCGCTGGGCTTCACCGCCGCGGCGCCGGCGCAGACCACCGAGCACGCACGCCTGCAACGCGAGGCGCAGGCCGTCACCATCACCCGCGACGACTGGGGCATCGCCCACGTGCACGGCAAGACCGACGCCGACGCGGTGTTCGGCATGGCCTACGCCCAGGCCGAGGACGACTTCAACCGCGTGGAGACGAACTACCTCACCGCGCTGGGCTGGACCGCGCGGGCCGAGGGCGAAACCGCGATCTGGCAGGACCTGCGCCAGCAGCTCTGGGTCGATCCTGCGGCGCTGAAGAAGCTGTACGCGCAGAGTCCCGACTGGCTGCGCAAACTGATGGACGCCTGGGCCGACGGCCTCAACTGGTATCTCGCCACGCATCCGGACGTGCACCCCGAGATCATCACGCGCTTCGAACCGTGGATGGCGCTGTCCTTCACCGAGGGCAGCATCGGCGGCGACATCGAGCGGGTGTCGCTGAAGGATCTCGCCGCGTTCTACGGCGACGCACATCCCGCGCTGGCCGCAGTCAATCCGCCCAGTTGGGCCGAGCCCACCGGCTCCAACGGCATCGCCATCGCGCCGAAGCTCACCACCGATGGCCACGCGTTGCTCTGGATCAACCCGCACACCTCGTTCTACTTCCGATCCGAACTGCAGATGTCCAGCGACGAGGGGCTGGACGCCTACGGCGCGGTGACCTGGGGCCAGTTCTTCGTCTACCAGGGCTTCAACAAGCACATCGGCTGGATGCACACCTCCACCGGCCTCGACGCGGTGGACGAGTTCGCCGAGACCATCGTGCACAAGGGCGGCAAACCGTACTACCGCTATGGCAAGGAGTTGCGCCCGGTGACCGAGCGCGCGATCGACGTGCGCTACCGCGCCGCCGACGGCACGCTGAAGGCGCGCAGCTTCACCGCGTACTTCACCCATCACGGCCCCATCGTGAAAAGCGAAGGCGGCAAGTGGATCGCCGAGGCGCTGATGGACAAGCCGGTCGCCGCGCTGGAGCAGAGCTGGCTGCGCACCAAGGCGCACGACTACGCCAGCTACATGAAAGTGGCCGAGCTCAAGGCCAATTCCTCCAACAACACGCTGTTCGCCGACGACAAGGGCGAGATCGCCTTCCTGATGCCGCAGTTCGTGCCGAAGCGCGACGACCGCTTCGACTACGCGAAACCCGTGGACGGCAGCGACCCGGCCACCGACTGGCGCGGCCTCACGCCATTGAGCGAACTGCCGCAGGCGGTGAACCCGCCGAACGGCTGGGCGATGAACACCAACGACTGGCCGTACTCCGCCGCCGGCAAGTACAGCCCGAAGCAAGCCGACTTCCCTCGCTACATGGACAGTTCCGGCGAGAACCCGCGCGGCATCCACGCCACGCAGCTGCTCGCCGATGCCCGCGGCTTCTCCAAGCCGAAGCTCATCGCCACCGCGTTCGATTCCTACCTGCCCGAGTTCGCGAAGCTGATCCCGATCCTCGCGCGGGACTACGACGCGCTGCCCGCCGGCGATCCGCTGAAGGCGAAGCTGGCCGGCCCGGTCGAACTGCTGCGCCACTGGGACTGCCGCTGGGGCATCGCTTCCATGCCCACTTCGCTGGCGGTGTTCTGGGGCGACACGCTGTGGGACGAAAGCGTGCCCAAGGCGAAGTCCGCCGCCGTCTCGCCCTACGACTACATCGTGCGCGCGGACGATGCGCAGGAACGCCTGCACGCGCTGGCCGAAGCGGTGGATCGCCTGCAACATGATTTCGGCAGCTGGGGCGTGGCCTGGGGCGAGATCAACCGTTTCCAGCGCCTCGACGATGCGATCAAGCCGCACTTCGACGATGCCAAGCCCAGCATGCCGGTGCCGTTCGTCTCCTCGCGCTGGGGATCGCTGGCCTCGTTCGGCGCGCACCGCTGGCCCGGCACGAGGAAGTACTACGGTTCCAGCGGCAACAGCTTCGTGGCCGTGGTGGAGTTCGGTCCGCGGGTGAGCGCGCGCGCCGTCACCGCCGGCGGCGAAAGCGGCCACCCCGGTTCCAAACACTTCACCGACGAAGCCGAACGCTACGCCAGCGGCAACCTGCGCACGGTGTATTTCTGGCCCGACCAGCTCAAGGGGCACACCGAGCGCGTGTACCGCCCCGGCCAATGAACGAGCAAACCCGCTGATCCACCCGGTGCTGTCGCCGGCCTTTGGCGAAACTCGCACCCCGACGCGGTGACTCGCGGCATCGCGAAGGCGGCCCGAATCCGGGCCGCCTTCGACGATCATGTGCACATGTCGTGGCGGGCCATCCATGGTCCGCGGACGGCCTCGAGACTTTCGAAGGTCTCGCTAATGCTGCGGGTTCGCCCCGCTTCCGGCGGTCGAGGCCGATGGCGGCGCGGCGCTGGTCGCCGCGGGCTTGGGAGCGGTGGCCGGCGTCGCTGGCGGTGGCGTGGCTGGTGGTGTCGCCGCCGGGGCCTGCGTGCTCGCCGCGTGATCGGGAGCCTCGGACGAGGGTGTCATCTCGCCGCCCTTGCCGCACGCCGACAATGCCAGCGCAGCTGCAACCAGCAGCCCTGCCGTGACTAAACCTTTCATATGTGAGGTCTCCGTTGCGGGGGTCGGGTGCGAGCGCGGCGCTGTTGCAGCCTCATGTTCCACTTCCACGGCGAAACCGAGATGCCGCGCTCGCACATGGACCCTACCGAGGCATTTGTCGATATTCCGGAGTCATTGCATGAAGGCGCGTTTAACATCGTCACGGCCAAGAAAGCTGCGGATTCGGCAATGGCCGGGCAGTATTCCGATACGTCGGAAGCTTGCTGACGCGCGGGGCCGCTCCCGCCCCGCCACCAAACCGCGCACGCATCAGTCATCGTGCATGCCTGCAGGCGTCCCGTCCGACCAGTTCGGGGCCGCGACCAGGAACACGAGTATCGGCGGCAACCCCTTCATCTGCGGCTGCTCCATGGGAGAGATGAACCAGTAGGGACTGGACATGACCGGCGATCCCGCTGCGCCAGCCCCCCAATCCTTGCCGTCCCTGACGCGCGTGTAGAACATGAGATGAGGCATGTCGTGGCCCCCTTCATCGGTCAGATAGGCCGACTTCGACATCATGTAATCCATGGCGCCGCTTTCGAGGTCCGGCAGTTGTCTGTGCTCGAACGCCGCCTTGAGTGCCGACACGGTCTCCGCCCTGGAACGACCCGCCATCGCCATCCTGGCTCGCAGATAGACGATGGGCACGATCGAACGCGCAGCCTGGGGATTCAGGCAATCGGCAGCCCGCACTTTCGGGTTCCAGAATTCGGGCCAGTCGAACGGCCCCAGCCAACTCCTGCCCACGAAGCAGACAAAACCGTTCCTGCCTTCGACCGCTGCCTCGTAGCCCTTGCGCCCCAGAACCAGGATCGTCGCATCGCGGGAAATGGACTCCGGCGCCGCACTGCGCGCCAAGGCGATCTCCGCGCCCCGATCCGCCATGAGGTATTGGTCGATCGGAGCCATCTTCGGATAGCGGGCCGCGGCATCCTGCGCGAATACCATGTGCGCCGTGCCGAGCACGACCAGCCATGCGAAGCACTTGATTGCGGTTGCGCCGATCTTGTTCCCACGCATGGCCCCCTCCCCGGGATTGGCCTTTGAATACACCATCACACGCATGTCTGTTCCCCGACAGAACCGGCTCATCCGGCCTTTGCGGAAACGACGAATGGCGTCGTCGAAAATCGACACGGCACCGGGGATTTTTTCAGCGGCTGACGCGCAAGACACCGCCTGGGTTCCCTGTCGCGGATTCAAACCGACGCGGCGATCCGCCCCGCTTCGGCCAGCACGGCGCCGCGCCCGGCCGCGTCCGCCGTCGAGCCTGCCAGGTAGGCCGCCACCAGCAGCGGCTTGCGTCGCGGCGGCCAGAAGATCGCGACGTCGTTGGTTTCATCGTGGGCGCCGCTGCCGGTCTTGTCGCCCGCCTGCCAGCCGGGCGGCATGCCGGCACGCAGCTTGTCGAGCCCGGTGCTGGTGGAGCGCATCCACGCCGCCAACCGCTCACGCGAAGCGAGGGACAGCACGTCGCCGAGCAGCAGGGCGTGCAGGTCGCCGAGCATGGCATCCGGCGTGGTGGTGTCGCGCAGGTCGCCCGGCGCGCCGACATTGAGCTCGGGTTCGTAGCGGTCCAGCCGGGTGAGAGGGTCGCCCAGCTTGCGCGCGAACGCCGTCACCGCGGGCGGCCCGCCCAGGCTGTGCAGCAGCAGGTTGTCCGCCGTGTTGTCGCTCACCGTGATCGCCGCCTCGCACAGTTCGGCCACACTCATGCCCGGCGCGCCCACGTGCTTGCTGGTCACCGGCGCCCAGGACAACACCACGTCGCGGCCGAACACCACGCGCCGATCCAGCCGTTCGGCGCCGCGGTCCACCCGCGCCAGCACCGCACCCACCGTCAGCAGCTTGTGCGTGCTGCACATCAGGAAGCGTTCGTCCGCGCGATGGCCGTGGCGGCGACCGGTGCCGGTGTCGAGGATGGCCACGCCCAGCCGCCCGCCATGGCGTTTTTCCAGCGCGGCCAGCCGGGCTTCGACATCCGCCTCGCGGGCGGTGCGGGCAAGCACGGGGCCAAGGGCGAGCGCCGAGGCGCCCAGCAAGGTGGTTTTCAGCAGGGTACGTCGATCCATGGGAGTTCCTTGACGGGTGCACGCGAAGCGCATCGAGCCGTCACTCTGGATGCATGCCCGGACTTTTCCGGGCGGCGCATGTGGCAAGGTCGAGGCAACTCGCCGGCTCAGCAGCGCGTGCGAAAGATCGCCACGCGGCCGGGCGTCGGCGCATCCTCGCCGGCCAGCCAGGTTTCGGCGGCCAGCGCGGCCGTGCATGGGCCGAAGCTGCACACGCGGAAAGCACGGCATGCCGCCTCGCGCCGCAACGCATCCAGCACGCGGCGCAGGACCGAGCCGGTGAACGGCGTGTAGAGGTAGAACACGCTGCCGACGGCGAAGTCCGCTGCGCGCGCATCGCCTTGCACGAACTGCGCATTCGCCAGCTGCAGCGCTTGCGCGCAGGCGCGCGCAGCCGCCACGTAGACCGGCTCGATCTCGATGCCGATGGCGCGCACCGGCGTGCGGATCGCAGCGAGCAGCGGCACATGGCCAAGACCGGAACCCAGGTCGACCAACACGTCGTCCGCATCCAGCGCGAGGCGGTCGAGCAGGTCGAACACGTGCCGCGCCGGCGTGGGCTGGTAGAACACCATCTCCGGCGGCAACGCCGCCACCTCTCCCGGCTCGCCGAACGGCAACACACCGGCGACCAGTTCGTCGCGCCAGTCGTAGGCATCGCCGGCGTGGCATGCCTCGCCATCCTCGCCGAGCGCCAGCGCCGCGCGGCCATCGCCGCGCCGAATCGCCGCGCGGATGGTGTCGAATTGCACCGCGTTGGCAGCTTCCAGCCGTTGCCGGAGTGCCTCGGCGCGACGCGCCGATGCGTCCTCGCCGGGCATCCGCGCATCGAGCCGGTCGAGCGCTTCGATGCGTTCGCGCAGGCACTCCGGCGCCTCCAGCGAACGCCCGCGCTCCAGCGTGTCGATCAGGTCCTGCAAGGCGTCAGTCATCCGCCGCTCTTCCATCGGCAGGCATCGACATCCAGGAAATCCCGCAGCCGGCGCGCCTCATGCCGCCGCCATCGCCGCCAGCTTGGCGATGGTGTTGATGTTGCGCGCCGTGCCCGCCTTGGCCGCGGGAATGCGCAGGCGCGAATCGGCCATGCCCTCGCCGTAGTGCACATAGATCTCGCGCCGGCCCAGCGCCATCGCCTCGTGCCTGCAGCCACTGGCATGTTCCAGCGCGTCGGCAGGCGGCGGGCTGTCCAGGAAGATCGCCACCACGCGATTGCCCGGCGCGTCGGGAAACGGATTGGCCGCCAGCACCGCGGCCATCTCGGCCGCCGTGCGCACCAGCACGCCCACCGGCTTGCCCGCGAAGGCCGCCAGTCGCGCCTCCAGCGCCGCCGCCACCTTGTATTCCGGCAACGCGCTGCGGAACACCACGTTGCCGCTGGCGATGTAGGTGCGCACGTCCGTGAAGCCCGCCTGCTCGCACATCGCGCGCAATTCGGCCATCGGCAGCTTGCCGGTGCCGCCCACGTTCACTGCGCGCAACAGGGCGATATGGGTTTGCATATGGAATCTCCGCGGTCGGGGATTGTGAGTCGTTGCGTGACGCGCCGTCGTTCATGCCTTGAGCAAGCCCAGTTTCACCAGGCTCTCGGCCGTGGCGACCACCGCGTCCCGGTTCGGGCGCGGCGACCAGCCGAGCACGCGTCGCGCCTTGGCGCTGGTCGCGTTCTTGCGCTTGCCGAGTTCCGGAAGGATCTGCTTCACCGACGGATCGCGCAACGCGGCAAGCCGCACCAGCCAGTTCGGCAACCGCAGCGTGGGCACCTTGCGCGCCGCGCTGCCCATGCGATCTTTCAGCGTGACGGCGATGTCGCGGATCGACATGAAGTCGCCCGCCACGGCGAGGAAACGCTCGCCCTTCGCGGCGGGATCGCTCATCGCGCGCAGGTGCAGGTCGGCCACGTCGCGCACGTCCACCACGCCGAAATGCAGTTGCGGACAGCCGGGCATGGCGCCGTCCATCAGGCGCTGCACCAGCAGGATCGAAGTGGAATAGTCCGGCCCCAGCACCGGGCCGAACACGCCGACCGGATTGATCACGGCCAGCTCCAGCGCACCACCCTCGCGCGCGATGAAATCCCAGGCCGCGCGTTCCGCGAGGGTCTTGGACTTCGCGTAGGGCTGCACGTCGTCGCCGCCGGCATTCGTCCAGCTGGTCTCGTCGAACGGCGCTGTCTGCTGCGGATGGCCGTAGCCGACCGCCGCGAACGAGGATGTCAGCACCACGCGCCTGACGCCGGCATCGCGCGCGGCACGCAGCACGCGCAAGGCACCTTCGCGCGCGGGCACGATCAACTCGTCCTCGTGCTTCGGCAGGGTCGGCGGAAACGGCGAGGCCACGTGCAGCACGTAGTCGCAACCGGCGACGGCCTCGGGCCAGCCGGCATCCCGTTCCAGATCGGCCTCGACGAACGACAGCCGTGCGCCCGGCCCGGCGCCGCCCTGTTCCAGCATGGCGCGCACCGCGGCCTCGCGTTGCCGGCTGCGCACCGTGGTGCGCACCTCGTGGCCCGCCGCCAGCAGCTGCAGGATGCAATGGCTGCCGATGAAACCCGAACCGCCCGTCACCAATACCTTGCCCATCGCCGCTCTCCCCGCCAGTCCGTTCAAAATGCCGGAACCGTGCTCAGCCCTTGGACGGAATCTTTAGCCCGCGTTGCACCGCCGGCCGCGCCAGGCCGCGCTGCAGCCAGGCATCGACGTGCCTGAAGCGCTCGTATTCCACCAGCTCGCGCGCCTCGTACCAGGTGATCAGGTTGTTGACCCAGCCCAGCGTGGCGATGTCGGCGATGGTGTACTCGTCGCCCATGATCCAGTCGCGCCCGGCGAGACGCCCGTCCAGCACGCCGAGCAGGCGCTTCGACTCGTTGACGTAGCGCGCGAGCGGTCGCTTGTCCTCGTATTCGCGGCCCGCGTATTTGTGGAAGAAACCCACCTGGCCGAACATCGGCCCGATCGAGGCCATCTGGAAGTACAACCACTGGATCGTCTCCCAGCGCCGCGCCGGATCGGCAGGCAGGAACCGGCCGGTCTTCTCCGCGAGGTACCCCAGGATCGCGCCCGATTCGAACAGGCCCAGCGGCTTGCCGTCGGGGCCGTGGGGATCGATCAGCGCGGGGATCTTGCCGTTCGGGTTCAGCGCGAGGAACTCCGGCAGGTGGCTCTCGTCCTGGCCGATGTCGACCAGATGCGCCTCGTAAGGCAGACCGGTTTCCTCCAGCATGATCGACACCTTCACGCCGTTCGGCGTATTGAGCGAATACAGCTGGATGCGATCGGGATGCTGCGCCGGCCAGCGGCGATTGACGGCGAACGTGGACAGATCGGACATGGTGGACTCTCGGCGGCGGCAGTCCCGCCATGATGGGCACCGCATCACCGCGCTTCAATGGCACCGGCGCATGCAGGCCTTTGCAAACGTGACGCGCGTCCCCATGACATCCGCTGCGGCCACGCTTCGCCGCGAGGCGTAAGCTTGGCCGCCTCCCCGTCCCCTGCATCGGAGAACCCGCATGTCCCAGACCCGCGCCTATGGCACCGCCTCCGCCAGCCAGCCGCTGGCCCCGCTCAGCATCGAACGCCGCCAGCCGGGACCGCACGACGTCAAGATCGACATCCTGTATTGCGGCGTCTGCCATTCCGACCTGCACACCGCGCGCAACGAATGGCAGAACACGCTCTATCCCTCCGTGCCCGGCCACGAGATCGTGGGCACCGTGACCGCGGTGGGCGACCAGGTGACGAAATTCAAGGTCGGCGACACCGTGGGCGTGGGCTGCATGGTGGACAGCTGCCAGCACTGCGCCTCCTGCGCCGACGGCGAGGAGCAGTACTGCGAGAACGGGTTCACCGGCACCTACAACGGCCGCGGCAAGGAGAACACCTGGGGCGGCTACTCCGAGAACGTCGTGGTGGACGAGAAGTTCGTGCTGCGCATCGGCCACGAGGCCAAACAGCTCGCCGCCGTGGCGCCGCTGCTGTGCGCCGGCATCACCACGTACTCGCCGCTGCGCCACTGGGGCGCCGGCCCCGGCAAGAAGGTGGGCATCGTGGGCCTGGGCGGCCTCGGCCACATGGGCGTGAAGCTGGCCCACGCGATGGGCGCGCACGTGGTGCTGTTCACCACCTCGCCCGGCAAGCAGGCCGACGCGAAGCGCCTCGGCGCCGACGAGGTGGTGATCTCGAAGGACCCGGCGCAGATGGCGCAGCACGCGGCCAGCTTCGACTTCATCCTCAATACCGTGGCCGCGCCGCACAACCTCGACGCCTTCCTCGCCCTGCTCAAGCGCGACGGCACCATGTGCCTGGTCGGCGCGCCCGCCACGCCGCATCCTTCGCCCAACGTGTTCACCCTGATCCTCGGGCGGCGCCGGCTCGCCGGCTCCGCGATCGGCGGCATCCGCGAGACGCAGGAAATGCTGGACTTCTGCGCCGGGCACGGCATCGTCTCCGACATCGAGATGATCGCGATGAAGGACATCAACGAAGCCTACGAACGCATGCTCAAGGGCGACGTGAAGTACCGCTTCGTGATCGACATGGCCACGCTGGACTGACCGCCGCCGCGCCTGTAGGAGCGCGCCCTGTGCGCGACGGCTCTGGTGCTTGATCGAAGCAAGAGCCATCGCGCACAGGGTGCGCTCCTACAAGACATTCCGACCTGACATGACTCCGCTGCAGCACTTCATCGCCTCCCACCCGCGCCTGTTCGTGCTCACCGGCGCGGGCTGCAGCACCGCGTCCGGCATTCCCGACTACCGCGACCGCGACGGCCAGTGGAAACGCACGCCGCCTGTCACCTATGCGGCCTTCATGGGCGAGCACGCCACCCGCCAGCGCTACTGGGCGCGCAGCATGGTGGGCTGGCGCCGCTTCGGCCACGCCCGGCCGAATGCCACGCACCACGCGCTGGCCGCGCTGGAACGGCAGGGCAAGCTCGAGCTGCTGGTGACGCAGAACGTGGACGGCCTGCACCAGCGCGCCGGCAACGCGAACGTGGTCGACCTGCACGGCCGGCTCGACACCGTGCGCTGCATGGCCTGCGACTGGCGCGGGGCGCGCCACGATTTCCAGCGCGCGCTGGTCGAACGCAATCCGTACTGGACGCATCTCGACGCCGCCGATGCGCCGGATGGCGACGCCGACCTGGAACACCAGGACTTCGCCAGCTTCGACGTGCCGCCTTGCCCGCGCTGCGGCGGCATCGCGAAACCGGACGTGGTGTTCTTCGGCGAAAACGTGCCGCGCGAACGCGTGGCCGCCGCCATGGACGCCTGCCGCAGCGCCGACGCGATGCTGGTGGTCGGCTCCTCGCTGATGGTGTATTCCGGCTACCGCTTCGCCCACGCCGCCGCGCAGGCCGGCAAGCCCGTCGCCGCCGTCACGCTGGGCCGCACCCGCGCCGACGCGCTGCTCGCGCTGAAGGTGGACGCGCCGTGCGAGGAGGCGCTGGACTTTCTGCTTGCGGACATGCCTGCCGCATCCTTCGCCTGAAGGAAAGGCCCGGCGGTTTCCCGCCGGGCCTTTCCGATCCATCCACGGCACTTCAGGGCATCGACATGCCCGATGGCTCATTTCGCGTCGGCAATCTCGCCGCACTTGATCTTGCTGCAGTCGAAATCCACCTCGACGCCGCGGCCCACGATCACCTCCACGTTCAGGTGCTTGGCGACGGCCTGATCCTTGTCCTTCAAGGTGACCGTGTAGACGCCATTGGGCAGTTCCCGGGCGGAGTAGCGGCCGCTGCCGTCCACGTGGACCGTGCGCCCGGTACCCGTCGTCGCGCTGCGGACCGAAACGGCGTAGCCCGCCGGCGCCTTGCCGAACACCGAGCCCGTGGTGGCCTGCGCGCTGGCCGTGGAGACACCGGCCAAGGCGAACGCGCCGGCAATACCGGCCAGCATCAGACTCTGGCTGAAGCGACGCGCGACGGGATGCTTCGAGAAAATGCTGTTCATGGTTATGGCTTCCATTTGATATCAGTGGGGAAAAGCACGGGCACGCCAGGGGTTTGGCCATGTGTCCGTGAAACGGGGCGGACAACGCCGCCCGAAGCCGGCTTGATGCCGGAAGGTTTCGATGCGCTTCCTGCGCCGCCATCCGATGAAGACCTCGTCGGATGACGGCGCGCAGACTACTGCCCGGAAACACTGACTCCCATGGGCAGGAGGTCATGCATGCCGAATGACACATCCGCAACAACATCGAAAGAACATGCATGCACGCAAGACGAAGCGGCATGCGCTGGAGCGATCGGCGAGTCGCCGGCACCTCGATCCGCTCACGCCAGCAACATGCCGCCAACGGTCATCACGCAGATCAGCAGGCAGGCGGTGAACAGGCTCTGCAGCATCAGGGTCTCGAATTTCATGGCGGTTCTCCTTGAGTGGAAATGAAGCTTTCGAGATGGATAGGGCAAGCACCGTGCCAACGCAGACAAGACGCGGAAACCCGCATTCCCAAGCCGTTTCCTCGCCGGCCGTCGAAACCGGACATCCGTCCGCGGACACTCGCGGCGGACAGCGGACGCAACGGCGTCGCATCGGGCAACGTCGCGGAGGTCGAACACATCCCGCTGGCGGCGCGTGGCCCGGATCAAGTCGGCGCCAGGCCCCGTGTCGATCCTGCGCATGCTGTTTCGTCGTCAAAGAGGAGGGCGACCAGCGGCCGCCACATCCGCCAAGGAGACAACCATGTCCTACATCGATGGTTTCGTGATCGCCGTGCCCCATGCCAACCGCGAGCGGTTCATTGCGCACGCCCGCACCTTCGACGCCGTGTTCCAGGAGTTCGGCGCCACGCGCGTGATGGAGTGCTGGGGCGACGACGTGCCCGACGGCAAGCTCACCGATTTTCGCCGCGCCGTGCAGGCGAAGCAGGACGAAGCCGTGGTGTTCTCGTGGATCGAATGGCCCGACAAGGCCAGCCGCGATGCCGGCATGGCGAAATTCATGAAGGACCCGCGCATGGCGGCCGCCAGCGACATGCCCTTCGACGGCAAGCGCATGATCTTCGGCGGCTTCGTGCCCGTGGTCAGCCTGCCGGCGTAGCCGGGGCAGGCCGCCGGGCAAGCCTTCCGCCAGGGCAACGGAAGCCCACTTCTCGCGGCCTCAACGCAACGCAGGAAATCCGATCACCATGTCGTCCAGCGGCATCTCGGCCTGCCGGTGCTGCAGGGGTTGCGGTGCCCATGGCTTGCCCTGGCCGAACAACTGCGCCTCGGTTTCCGGCCCCAGCAGATCGAAGCGATCGAACAGGAACGGCAGGCCTTCCGAGCCTTCGAACGTCATCGCGTTGGAAAGCTGGAAGTGCAGATGCGGCGCACTGGAACTGCCGGACTGGCCCAGGTGCGCCAGCAGTTGCCCGCGGCGCACACGGTCGCCGGCATGCACCTTCACGCTGCCGCGCTGCAGGTGCGCGTAGCTGGCGAACACGCCCGGCCTGATCTCCAGCACCACGTAATTGCCGAACAGTCCATGCGCGGTCAGCGACACCGGCTCGGACTGCGGGCTGAGCGGCGGGTGTTCCGCTTCGCCGTCGCGCGCATCCCGCACGACGCCATCGGCCACCGCCAGCACGTCGGCGCCGTAGCCGATCCAGTCGGCATGGCGGGATTTGCCGACATTCCCAACGCCAGCACGCGTCGCCTGCCCGCGCGGGTCTATCCCCACCAGATCCAGCGCATAGCGCTGCGGAATGGTCACCTCCCCGTTCACGGCCACCAGGCTGCCCCAGTGATGCGAATGCGCATTGCCCGGCCCTTCGTGCGCCAGCCAGAGGCCGCCGCGCAGCGGCGGCCCGACCAGCACGGGTGCCTCGGCACTCACCGGCACCCGCACGCCATCGAGCAGTTCGGTCCGCTGTTTCATGGCGGCAAAGCTCATGCGGTGACGCAAGGTCCGTGGCACCGGCCTCCCTGCCGGCAGGGTCAGCCAGACATGGACGACGACGCGTTTGCCGGCATCGATGCGCACGGGCGCATGCCCGGCCGGTGCCGGCCGGGTCATCGCCGCCAGGTCTTCGGCATCGAAGCGAGCGAGCGGCGTACGGTCATCGTCCGCATACACATCCAGCTGCTGCGGCTTCAGCGGACCGGTATCGCCATAGATGTTGGTGACATGCAACTCGTAGGCAAGATGCACCCGTTCATCGCTGCCACGCACCGCGGCCGGGGCAAACGGCACGCGCGCTTCCACCGGGGCAAGGGCCTGCTGTGCGACAGCCAGCGAAATCCAGCAGAACAACGGCGCGAAGAGCCAGCGCGCGAAACTTCCATTTGTCGACACATGCGTCTCCCGAGGCATACCCAGTGGCAACACGGTCAGTGACGATGCAGGCCGGCGACGTCAGGTTCACTTACGGCGGGAAAGTCCGCAAGGGCTTGCCCGGGATCTGTCGCCGACTTTTTCGCCCATGCGAAACGCGGCGGACGATGCTGCCCGGAACCGGCATATCGACGAATGGCTTCGATGCGGTCGTCCACCATCGTCCGACGAATCCGTCCCGCCGCGAAGTGGCGCGCAGACTGCCGTCCGGGAAAGCACGCCCCCATGGGCAAGAGGTCGTGCCAGTCGATCCGCTCACGCCAGCAACATGCCGCCGACGGTCAGCACGCAAACCAGCAGGCAGGCGGTGAACAGGCTCTGCAGCATCAGGGTCTCGAATTTCATGACGGTTCTCCTTGAGTCGATGAATGAAGCTTTCGAGATGGATAGGGCAAGCACCGTGCCAACGCCGACGCGGCGCGGAAACCCGCATTCCCAGGCCATTCCCGTGCCGGCCGCCCGCGAACGGACATCCGTCCGCGGACACTCGCGGCGGACAGCGGACGCGGTACGGACACGCGTGCTGGCATGACGACGACGCACGATCTGAAAAATCGGTACGCCACCCGTGTCGATATGCGGCTCGCCCGTTCGTCGCCACAGTGAGGACCCGTCTCGCCACTCACCTGGAGATCCACCATGTCCGGCACCGTTCGCCTGCTGCGCGTGTTCACCGCTCCACCCGAACGCGTCTATCGCGCCTTCCTCGATCCCGCCGCGCTGGCCAAGTGGCTGCCGCCGGATGGCTTCACCTGCACGGTGCACGAGCTAGCCGCGCGCGTCGGCGGCCGCTACCGCATGAGCTTCACCAACTTCAGCGGCGGCAACGACCACAGCTTCGGCGGCACCTACCTGGAACTGGTGCCGAACCGGCGCATCGTCCACGACGACCGCTTCGACGACCCCAACCTGCCCGGCACCATGGTCACCACCATCGCCTTGCGCGAGGTGAGCTGCGGCACCGAAGTGCAGATCGAGCAGGCCGGCATCCCCGACATGATCCCCACCGAGCAGTGTTATCTCGGCTGGCAGGAATCGCTGACCCTGCTGGAACGGCTGGTGGAACCGACGATCCCGGGTTGAGCCGCCTTCGCCGCAGGCAACGGCGCGTTCCCCGACCCACACCAGGAGAATCCCGATGACGAGCAAGAACACGATCTGCCTCTGGTACGACGGCACCGCCCTCGACGCCGCGACGTTCTACGCCAGGACCTTTCCCGACAGCGCCGTGGGCGCCGTCCATCGCGCGCCCGGCGACTACCCCGCAGGCAAGCAGGGCGACGTACTGACGGTCGAGTTCACGGTCATGGGCATTCCGTGCCTGGGCCTGAACGGCGGCCCCGGCGTGCCGCACACCGATGCGTTCTCGTTCCAGGTAGCCACCGACGATCAGGCCGAAACCGACCGCCTGTGGAACGCAGTCATCGACCACGGCGGCCAGCCCAGCGCCTGCGGCTGGTGCAAGGACAAGTGGGGCCTGTCGTGGCAAATCACCCCGCGCGCCCTGATGGCCGCGATCACCGACCCCGACCCTGCCGCGTCCAAGCGCGCGTTCGACGCCATGATGACGATGACGAAGATCGACATCGCCGCGATCGAGGCGGCGCGGCGTGGCTAGCCCGCTTCCCTTCTCCCTCTGGCGACCAAAGGGAGTCCCCTTGTGGGTGAGAAGGTGGCCCGACCTGCCGGTGCGGATGCACCGGCGGAACGGCGAAGCCGGCACCGTAGGGGTGAGCGCCAAGGACGGCGCGAGTCAGGGCCGGATGGAGGTTCGGGCGAAGCGAAGCATCAAGACATATCGAATCCTGTACATCATGCTACGCCCGCACCCTCGCCCCAACCCCTCTCCCGGTGGGAGAGGGGCTTGATACAGCCAAACCCCATCGTCGATCAGACCGCCCGGAGCCCCCCCCCATGACCCCCACCATCACCGCCTTTGAAAGCTCGCCCGACCGCGGCCAGGGACTCGCGCGCGACATGCGCGTGCGCTGGGCGCTCGAAGAAGCGGGCCAGCCTTGCGAGGTTCGCCTGGTTTCGTTCAAGGCGATGAAGGAACCCGCGCATCGCGCGCTGCACCCGTTCGGGCAGATCCCCACCTACGAGGAAGGCGAACTCGTCCTGTTCGAATCGGGCGCCATCGTGTTCCACATCGCGCAGCACCATGCAGGCCTGCTGCCGCAGGACGCGAACGCCCGGGCGCGCGCGATCACCTGGATGTTCGCCGCGCTCAACACCGTGGAGCCGCCCATCCTCGAACTGCAGACCGCCAAGTTCGCGGAAGGCGACAAGCCCTGGACCGCGGAACGCCTGCCGCTCATCAAGGATCGCATCCGCTACCGGCTGGGCGAGCTTTCCATTCGCCTCGGCGACGCGGACTGGCTCGACGGCGAGTTCAGCGCGGGCGACCTGATGATGGTGCACACGCTGCAGCGGCTTAAGCCCTCGGGCCTGCTGGACGAGTACCCGAGCCTCGCCGCCTATGTCGCACGTGGCGAAGCGCGGCCTGCGTACCAGCGCGCGTTCGCTGCGCAACTGGCGGTGTTCACCGGCAAACTCCCGACCGGGTGACGGAGGGCCTTCATGGACCACGTCTCCCGAATTGTTCCTGGCGCCTTGTCCATGGATCACGCATGTTTCATTGCGCCGCGCCCAGACGCTTCAGCTCCATGTAGTAAGGCACGATGGCCATGCGGTCCGCCGTGATGCGCCAGGCAACGGCTTCGCCCACCAGCCGTTCGCCATCACGACGCATGTCGAGCGAGATTTTTCGCAGATGCTCACGCTCCGCATCAGGCGCCTTGATGACTCCGGTGGTATCTCCCACCAGCCGCTGGTCCAGCAACCCCGGGCCGTCGATCGCGGCTGCCGGTGCATCGCCAACCGCAAACGTCGCCTCGCCACTCGGCGATATGCGCAGCACGACTGGAACCGCATTGCCCTGGGCGGTCAGGGAACCCTTCCACTTTCCCGCGTATTCATCCGCAGGGTGCAGGGGAACGGGAGACGGGGTGTAGGAGGGGAGGCCTGACCATCCGGGCACCACGCTGGCAAGCAGGCGGTCTCTCACCTTTTCGATGAACTCCCGGTCGGTATGCCGGTTGCTGAGGACCACGCAAGCCGCGTCGGCGCGAGGCACCAGCACGAATTCGGAACGAACGCCGCTCTGCCCTCCCGGGTTGCCGACCACGCGCGTTCCGTCCGGGCGTTTCCAGACATCCCAGCCCAGGGCGTAGTACTGGCCGGCCCCGATCGGGCTCTCCGGTTCGTGCAGCTCGTCCAGCTCCCGGTCGGAAAGAATCGGTGCCTGGTCGGCACGGTGGTCCTTCAGATTGAACATGGCCCAGCGCGCAAGGTCGTCCGCGCTGGCGTACACCTCGCCCGAGCCGGGCGTCGCCGTGAGGTAGAACGGCATGCGATGCCCGTCGTCGTCGTAGCGAATGGCACGCGAGGGACTGAGCGTGGCGTCGGTATCGAAGAAGCTGTCCTTCATGCCCAGCGGCTGGAAGATGTGCTTCTCCAGATAGGCGCCGAAGTCCTCGTGCGCGGCGCGCCGGACGATGTCGTCCAGGACCTGGTAGCCAAGGTTCGAGTACTCGTAATGCGTGCCGGGCGGGGCGACCACGTGTCCGTAGTCGCGCAGCAAGGCGTCCGTGGACGGCGGCCGGGCTTCCGCCCCCCTGGCATACATCAGAAAGAAGGTGGGCAGGCCCGACTTGTGCGAGGCCAGCATGCGCACGGTAGCCGCCGCAGTGGGTCCATGGTCGTCGACGATCTTGTATTCGCCGAGGTAATCGTTCGCTGGGGCGTCGAGCGCAATCTTGCCTGCCTTCACCAGGGTCATCATGGCCGCGGCCGTGAAGGTCTTGCTGGTCGAGGCGATCGAGAACGGCGTATGAGGCGTCGCCGGCCGCCGCGCCTCGCGGTCCGCCCACCCGAAGCCCTGCTCCCACACAATGCGACCGTGCTGGACGAGCGCGACGGAGACACCCGTCAGGCGCCCCGATGCGATCTCCGTCCGGATGTCGTGGGCGATGCTCGTGTACACGGCATCAGGCGCATCGTTGCCGACGGCGCTCACAGGCCATGCCAGGGACAAGCCAAGCAAGGCAACGCCGGCGACCAGCGTCCGCGGGAAGGACAAAAACATGTGCGCTCCAGTGTGGCCAGATCAGCGGCAAGCGTTCGAACTCGCTGCCGCGATGGGATGCACTGGCGAGGCAAGAGGTTTAAGAGACGCCCACCAACAACAACATCAAGAGCGGCGCTGGCCGGGGTTTCACGAGCACGCCGCTCAATCCAGCGGCCAGGGCAACTGGTCGCTCAACTGCTCGCTGACGGCAGCATCGGGTGGCTCGGGTCTGATCGATGATCGGTCGGCAGTGGCCTGGCCGTGTCGCCACCACGGCTGCACTTCGCGGCGCTCGACGGGTTCGACCGGCTCGCCGAGGCGCGGCAGCAGCAGCGCGGCGTCGGGATCGGCCAGGGCGAGCAGATCCTCGACCGGCTCGTCCCAGGCATGCGTGGACAGCGCGAACGTGCCCCAGTGCACCGGCATCAGCACGCCGCCGCCGAGCAGGCGATGCGCCGCCAGCGCATTGGCCGGGCCCAGGTGGATATCGCCCCAGGACGGGTGGAACGCGCCGACTTCGAGCATCACCAGGTCGAACGGGCCGAGCCGGTCGCGGATGGATTCGTATTCGGTGGTGAGCCCGGTATCGCCGCTGAAGAACACGCGGTGGCGCTCGCCTGCCATCACCATCGACGACCACAGCGTCTGGTTGCGATCCTTCAATCCGCGGCCGGAGAAATGCTGCGAGGGCGCGGCGGTGATGGTGAGCCCGGTGCCGGGCACGCGATGGCTTTGCCACCACACCAGTTCGGTGATGCGCGAGAGCGCGATGCCCCAGTTTTCAAGATGGGCGCCGACGCCGAGCGAGGTGACGAACGGTACCTTCGACTTCGCGAGCGCGCGTATCGTCGGGTAGTCCAGGTGATCGTAGTGGTCGTGCGAAATCACCACGGCATCGATCGCGGGCAGGTCGCGCAGCCCGACCGGCACCGGCTGGAAACGCTTCGGCCCCAGCAGCGTGAACGGCGAGGCACGCTGGCCCCACACCGGATCGGTGAGGACCCGCCAGCCGTCGATCTCCAGCAGCGCCGTCGAGTGGCCCAGCCAGGTGGCGCGCAACCCGCTCGCGGGCTTGTGCAGCCACGTGCCGCGCGGATCGTTCGCGGGCAACGGCTCCGGCGGCGTGCGCTTGTCGTCGCCGCACAGGAATTCGCGCAGCGTCGGCCGCGGCGCCTGCGGATCGCGCAGGCCGGGCAGCACCGGATGGATGTTGCGCAGCCGCTCGCCATCCCACAGCGGCAGGTCGCGCAACCGTTCCAGCCGCTCGCCCTGCGGCGCCTTGCCGAAGGATTTCATGCTTCGCTCTCCATCATCGCCAGTCACCTCGGAAGGCATGGGGGCGCGGCACACCGGGCCCAAGGTGGCCACTGTCAGGAGTCGGAGGATTTCCGCAGCGGATCCGGGGCCGGCCTCGTGCCGACAAGGCTGGCCCAACGACAGGGTCCGGAAATTGTCCCCGATGCCCTCCGTCGCCTGCGGACAGGTGCGTTATCGATAACGTCACCGCCGGCTAACAACCGCTGGCGCAGATTCGCTGCTCTGGCCGTGGAATGCGAAGAAGGTCCTGACCATGAAACTCGAATCGCCCCCCCAATCGCCGCTGCACTTCCGGACATGGGTCAACTACTTCACGCACATCGTGCACCCGTCGTCGGCGGCCGTATCGGATCGCGCCGTGCGGCCGATGACGAGGCGGCAGCAGTTGCTCGAAGCGCAGGAGCTGAAGCGGCGCGCGCAACGGGAGCACATGCTTGAACTCCTTCGCGAGGTGAAGGAAAGGCATCGGCCCAGCGTTTGAGGCACCCGCACGCACCCGTGGAAAAGGCCCGCAGCGATGCGGGCCTTTGCTTTTGCCGCCCCGTGGACGCACGGCAGGCACCGCGCCGTCAAGCCGGAGAGGCGCACGGTTCGCTCGCGAACAAGCCGACCCGGGTACTCGTGTCGCCGCATCCGGGCGATCCGTGTGACCATGCCGGGCATCCCGTCCGACCGCAAAAGAGGCAAGCCCATGAAACCCATCGGCCAGCGTTTCCTGACGATCTATGCCGGCGTGCTCACGGCGGTATTCGCCGCAACGGTGCTGAGCGGTTTCGCGCGAACGCCCAGAAAGCTCTCGCTGGACGAACTGGACGTGCAGCGCATCAACGTGCGCGAGCCCGACGGCACGCTGCGGCTGGTAATCTCCGATGCCGCCTCCGCGCCAGGCATCATCATCAAGGGCAAGGAATATCCGCATCCCGACCGCAAGGCCGCCGGCATGATCTTCTACAACGACGAAGGCAGCGAGAACGGCGGGCTGATCTTCGGCGGCGAGAAGGACAAGGACGGCACCAGGGAATCGCACGGCCACCTGTCCTTCGACGCCTACGAGCAGGACCAGACCATGGCGCTGGATTCCCACCAGGAAAAGGACGGCCGCTACACCAAGCTGCAGTTCAACGACTACCCGGACTATTCGATCCTGGAGGAAATCCGGCTCATGGACTCCATCAAGAACCTGCCGGCAGACCAGCGGCAGGCCCGGATGAAAGCCTTCTTCGCCGAGCACGGCGGCCCGACCCGGCGCATGGTGCTCGGCCGCAATACCGACGGCAGCGTGCAGCTTGCGATGGACGACCTGCAGGGCCGCCCGCGCATCGTGATGAAGGTCGCCAGGGACGGCTCGCCGTCGCTGCAGATGCTGGACGCCGACGGCAAGGTGACCGGCGAGCTGGTACCCGGGCACTGACTCGCGGCGGGCTACGCGGTCAGGCGCGGGCGCCAATCGTCGCCAGCTCGGCCAGCGCATCCCCGTCGAGCCGGATCGTCGCGGCCGCCAGGTTCTCGCGGAAGTGCGCGAGCGAGGACGTACCCGGGATCAGCAGGATGTTCGGTGCGCGCGCCAGCAGCCACGCCAGCGCCACCTGCATCGGCGTGAAGCCCAGCCGGCGGGCCACGCCCGACAAGGTGTCCGACTGCAGCGGGGTGAAGCCGCCCAGCGGAAAGAACGGCACGTAGGCGATGCCCGCGCGGCCGAGCTCGTCGATCAGCGCGTCGTCCTCGCGGTGGGCGAGGTTGTACTGGTTCTGCACGCAGACCACGTCCGCGATGCCCTGCGCCTCGGCCAGCTGCGTCGCGGTGACGTTGCTCAGGCCCAGGTGCCGGATCAGCCCGCGCTGCTGCAGTTCCGCCAGGGCGGTGAACTGCGGCGCGATCGAGCCCTCGGACGGCGCATGCACGTTGCCCATGATGCGCAGGTTCACCACGTCCAGTGCATCCACGCCAAGGTTGCGCAAGTTGTCGTGCACGGCGGCGGCGAGCTCGGCCGGGCTCTGCGCCGGGTTCCACGAGGCATCGGCGCCGCGCACCGCACCGACCTTGGTCACGATCGTCAGGTCGTCCGGATACGGATGCAGCGCCTCGCGGATCAGCCGGTTGGTCACGTGCGGGCCGTAGAAGTCGCTGGTGTCGATATGGTTCACCCCGCTCGCCACCGCTTCGCGCAGCACCGCCAGCGCCGCGGCGTGATCCTTCGGCGGACCGAACACGCCCGGTCCGGCCAGTTGCATGGCGCCATAGCCCATGCGGTTCACCGTGCGGTGGCCCAGGGCAAACGTGCCCGCTTTCGTCAGCTTGCTCATGATCGTCTCCAGACAAGGGCGGCCGGTTGGCGCCGAGGCCAGCACTGTACGCCGCGGTCGCCTGGCCGATAATCCCGTGCAATCGGCACGGGCCGTGCGGGAACCAGGACAATGGACACAGACCTGCGGGATCTCTTCGCCTTCCTCGCCGTGGTGCGCGCCGGCGGCTTCCGCGAAGGCGCACGCGGCAGCGGCATGTCGGCCTCGCGCCTGAGCGAGAGCGTGCGCCGGCTGGAAGCGCACCTGGGCGTACGCCTGCTCCATCGCACCACGCGCCACGTCGCCCCCACCGAAGCGGGTGCGCGCCTGGCCGAACGGCTGTCGCCCGCGCTGGGCGAAGTGCAAGACGCGCTCGACGTGGTGAACCACTACCGCGACCGCCCCGCCGGCACGCTGCGGCTCAACGTGCCGGCCACGGTGGCGCGGCTGGTGCTGCCCGCGATCGTCACGCCCTTCCTCAAGGCCTACCCGGACATCCGGATGGAGGTCGTCGTCGAGGACAGCTTCGTGGACGTGCTCGCGGCCGGCTGCGATGCCGGCATCCGCTACGACGAGCGGCTGGAGAAGGACATGATCGCCCTGCCGATCGGCCCGCGCGTGCAGCGCATGGCCACCGCCGCCGCGCCGGCCTACCTGGAAGCGCGCGGCCGCCCGCGCCATCCGCGCGACCTGCTGCGGCACGCCTGCCTGCGCGGGCAGTTCGCCAGCGGCGCCATCCCGACCTGGGAATTCGAGCGCAAGGGGGAGATCGTGCGCGTCGATCCCAGTGGCCCCTTGCTGGTGCGCCTGGGCGCATCGGTGGACCTGGCCGTCGCCGCCGCAGTGGACGGTCTCGGCATCATCCACCTGTTCGAGGCCTGGCTGCAGCCGCACCTGGACAGCGGCGCGCTGGTGCCGCTGCTCAAGCCGTGGTGGCAGCCCTTCAGCGGGCCGTACCTCTACTACCCCGGCCGCAAGCACCTGCCCGCGCCGCTGCGTGCTTTCGTCGATTTCGTCAGGGCCGCCGGGAACGGGCATGCGTGAACCCCGGAGCCTGTTCAAAGGCTCCACATGGCCGGCGCCGGAAACTGTTTGCGCGCAGGACAAGGGAAATTGCCCCGATACTTTTCCCGCTACTGATGACAAGTCAGAAGCAGCCGCACGATCGGCGACGGGCTGTCCATGGGCAAATGCGCGGGTAGTGCGTGGTAGGTGGTGCGCTCCTCGCGCACGCCGGTTCGCGTGCCACGCGGCGGCCCCAGCCGCTGCGCATTCACGTCGCCGATGATGTCGCGCAGCTTCTGTGCGTCGCGGACGATGGCGTCGCCCATGATCGACAGCGTGACGTCGGATAGCTCGGCGTGATCGCTGCAGGTCACCACGTTGCCGTGGGCCCGAAGGCTGTCGAGCAGCAGGTTGATGTCGTCGAGCTGATTCAGGGTGACGCCAAAGAGGCAGCGATTGCCGGCCTCTTCGATGACCGGCTTGGCGACATCCGGTCCCGCGGCTTCGGTGGAATCCTCCGCGTTCGCGTGCGCATCGGCCTCGCCACGCTCGGCCGGCCAGGAGAGTTCGTCCAGCACCTGCCCGATCTGCTCCTCCAGCAGCTCCAGGCAGATCGCCAATTCGCCCGGGCGAATCTCCGCGTACCACTCCTTTGCCTCGTCCGCCATGCGCGGTCGCGCCAGGTTGGCCAGGAACTCCACATACTCGCGCAGCTTCTTCAGCCGCAGCTGGCTGTCCTCCGGCAGGAAATAGCCCGTCGTTCCCGGATCATCCGAATCGAACGTCGACATGGTCGCCTCCTGGTTCCATCGCAGTGCCCGTCCATGGCATAACGACGGACGGGAAGTCGGGAGGTTGGAAACCGCTCATGGCTGGCGGCCTTGGCAGCAGCGGCAACGACGCAGTTCATGGCCGGCATTGTGCAACTTGAAGTTGCTCATGTCAACAACCATAAATTGCGTTTCCACGAAGACGGGTGCGCAACAATGCAATGCATCTGCCAAGCGTCCCAAGGCGTGAGCGCGTGGCGACGATGCGACGACAGGAACCCGGATGACAGCACCCTACGAGGATTTCGCGGACCGCCTGCAGCAGACGCTGGACCGTGTCCGTTTCGTGCAAGGACGCGGAAGAACCAGCGCCCTGGCGGATCGCTACGCCGTGTCGCGCGAGACAGCCCGCAAATGGCTCACGGGCCTGGCCCTACCCGAGCTTGCCCGCATCATCGAACTGGCGAAGGATTTCAACGCCAGCTTCGAATGGCTTGCCACCGGCCGAGGCCATGTCCGTCTGGGGGTGGGGGAAAAATCCTCCGTCTACCAGCGCCTCACCGACGACGAGGGGCGCCTTCTCGACGCCTTCCGCAACCTGCCCGAGGCAAAGCGCCAGCTGCTGGTGAAATTTCTCTCCTAGTCTTGCCTGCGCCTCACCCCCGGACGCACTTTTCCAACGGGAACGGCAGCACATCCGCCGCCGGCAGCAGGCGTTGCCGCAGCAGGTCGAGCGGGCGGTGATATTCCATCTTGTAGCGTTCGTAGCGTTCGTTGCGGCCCAGCGCCGGGTGCTTGAACCGGCCGTCCCAGTCCTGCGCCACGGCCTCCGGCATGGAATCAAACGGGGTCAGGTTCACTTTCATACAACTTGCTGCACCCAGCGCCTACGGCAAGTCGCGGCGAGGCCGGGTACGGCGACTGCGATGCCTGCGCAAACCTGAGCGCATGGCCAGGCAAACGCGACTCGACCTTCCCGGCATTCCCCAGCATATCGTCCAGCGCGGCAACAACCGCCTGCCCTGCTTTCTGGACGACGCGGACCGGCACCGCTACCTGCACCTGCTTGGCGAGGCGCTGCTCGACGCCCGATGCGCCCTGCACGCATACGTACTCATGGACAACCACGTCCACCTGCTGGTCACGCCCGGCGAAGCCGGTGCCATTTCGAAACTGATGCAGAAGCTCGGGCGCAGCTACGTCGGTCAGTTCAATGCGCGCCACCGCCGCACGGGCACCTTGTGGGAGGGCCGCTACAAAGCCTGCCTGGTCGACACCGGATCCTACGTGTTGTGCTGCTACCGCTACATCGACCTCAACCCGGTGCGGGCGCGCATGACGGACGACGCAGCGAGCTTCCCTTGGTCCAGCGCACCCGACCATTGCGGCACGCGCCAGTCTGCGTGGCTCACGCCCCACCCCGCCTACATCGCGCTGGCGACCACACCCGTCGCACGCGCCGAGGCCTATCGGCAACTGCTGCGCGAAGCGCTATCCGACGACGACCTCGCGGCGATCCGCACCTATCTCCAACAACAACGAGCGCTCGGACGCGACGACTTCCGCGCCATGGTGGAAGCCAAGACCCAACGGTTCGCCGGCGTCCGTCCGGCGCACCGGCCACCGCGCTCCGACAAGCCACAGAAGTGAACCTGACCCCGTTTTCGCCGGACCCCGTTTTCGCCGTCATGGAGGGCTAGGCGCGCCGCAATCCCGCCCGGTACCAGCAGCGTATCCAACGGCGGCGCGTCATCCAGCGTGTACGCGGGCACGACGGACAGACCGTTCTCCGCGTGCACCGCACGCGCCTGCAGGCCGATGACGCAAAGCCCGTACGGCGGCGCGCCGTGCGCGAGCGTGTTCGCGCCGCCAAACACGTCAAGCGGGCCGGCGAGATCCAGCACCTGCATGTCGTCGTAGGCGAACAGGCCGATGGTCCTGGCGGAAGATGGGGTACTCATCGGTTGGGCATCCGTGGTCGGCCTGCCTCGTGTGGAGTCAGGCGGCATGCGAGATTCGTCGGCAAGCAAGGGAGTGGGAGCGGGGCACCGAATTTGCCACAGGATCACACGCACTCATCGCTTTCCGGAACGGGACCGGATCCGGCGGCGGCATGCGACCGGGTGAACCCGCCCCGCTTTCACGGTTGAAGCGACCCATGCAATGCACCGGATCACCGGTTCGGCTGGACCATCCCCACGGCAAAAAAGCGCCAAGGCTCGATGTGGGAGCGTGGTTCTGCAAGCAAAGCCAGGACAAAGCCGACCTTCTACGACACTTGCGTCAGGAATGAACCCGGCCCCGTTCCGGTGTCCGCGGAAGCGGCCCACGCCGGCGGCGTTTCGGTGTCGCGGCAAGCGCAACGCCCGGCCACTGCCTGGTAGGCGTCCGCAAGCCGCGTCGCGGCCCGCTTGAGGTTCGCCTCGGAGACCCCGGCATAGCTGAGCACCAGGGTGACGTGATCGGGCGGCATCCGGTGGAAGCGCTCGGCGGAACGGATGCGCACGCCGCGCGCCAGCGCCTCGGCCACCAGGGTCGCGGTGGCGCTGCGTGGCAACCGGGGCAGGTGCACGAAGAGCGATCCGCCCGCCACCGAGCCGGTCACCTCCATGGCGCTGCCGAGACGCGCCTGCAGCGCGGTGTGCAGGGCCCGGTGGCGGGGAGCCAGGCGGTGGGCGATGCGCCGCAGGTCGCCCAGGTACTGGCCGCTGGCGATGCAGGCGGCGAGCACGTGCTGCTGCATCGATATGCTGCCGCGATCGGCCAGCCACTTGACCGCCAGGAACCGCTCGCGCAGCGGCCGGGGCACCAGCATGTAGCCCAGCTGCAACGCGGGAAACATGGAGCGCGCGAAGCTGCTCACGTGGATCACCCGGCCATGGCGGTCCAGCGACCACAACGACGGAGGGTTGTGCACGCCGAAGCGGTGCTCGCAATCGAAGTCGTCCTCCACCACGCACGCATCGTGCGCATAGGCCCACTGCAGGAGGGCCCTGCGCCGATCTTCGGGCATGACCACGCCGGTCGGGAACTGGAAGGACGGGGCCACGCTGACCAAGCGCACGCCGTCCAGCGCCGCCGCGTGGCGGTCGACGTCCATGCCGTGCGCACCCACCGGGCACGGCACGATCCACGCCCCCATCGCCTCGTAGGTGTGGCGCACGCTCCAGTGGCAGGGTTCTTCCACGCCCACGCCATCGCCTTCGTCGAGCAGGACGCGGGCGATGAGGTCGCGGGCCTGCTGGGCCCCGCTGACGATCAGGATGTCGTCCGGGTCGACCTCGATCGCCCGCTCGACGCCCAGGTATCCGGCCACGGCCCTGCGCAGCTCGATGACGCCTTGCAATTCGGGGAAGTCGGGCGCGTCGCGGCGGCGCAGCAGCGCCATCAGGTTCTGCACCCACGCCTTGAGGCTGCGCGGATCGGACTTGACGCGGGGCTGCGCAAGATCGATCGCCTCCCCTCCGGGCGCGGGCAGTTCCGCCTCGGGCCCGACGGGCAGCACCGCCCGCCAGGCCAGGCGGGACAGCCGCGGACCCTCCGGCGCCGCGACCTGGGCTTCCACGCGTGTCCCGCACACGGACACGCCGCCGGGACGCACGCTCACGTAGGTGCCGCTGCCGGAGTGCGATTCCAGATAGCCCTCGCTTTCCAGCTGGTCGTACGCCATCAACGCGACCGTGCGGGAGACCCCCAGGGCCACGGCCATCGAGCGGCTTCCGGGCAGGCGCGCGCCCGCCTGGAAGCGACCCGAGTCGATGTCCCGCCGGATCGACCCGGCGATCCGCACGTACATCGGTTCGCCGCCTTGCCGCCTGTTCGCCATCCCATGCTCTCCGTGGCGGGTCGAAGTGGTCACATCGAAAAAGCCCGCGACCGGTCATTTACCGCTCCGCCCGGCCTGAAGAATCATCATGCCACGGCCGGCAGGACGCCGATCACCGGGCCCCGCCGCCGCGACCGCCCGTTCGGGCAGCCCAGCAAGGGAGAATCGCAATTGAGCATTTCACACGACACCGGGCGACGTCCCCGGCGGCGCCCTGCGCCCGCCTTCGCCCTGCTCCTGGCCATGGCGACCGGCGGAGCCCTGGCGCAAGGCACCGCGGCATCGGCCCCAGGCCTCTCCGGCGTCCACCCTGCCGACGATCACGCGACCGATCCGGCCTACGCCAGGTACTACCGGCAGAACGTGAACTGGGGCGGCTGCCCGCCCTCGCTGTTCACCGACGGCAGCACCATCCAGTGCGCCCTGGTCACGGTGCCGGTCGACTGGTCCGACCCGGGCAAGGGCGACATCGCCATCGGCATCTCCCGGCCGCTCGATCCGCCGTCCCGTGCCCGCCTGTTGCTGGTGAACGCGGGCGGCCCGGACAACTCCAGCGCGTCCCAGGCGGAGATGCTCGAACAGTTGCAGCCGCAGGTTGAAGTCGACCATCTGGTGGTCGGCGTCGACCTGCGCGGCATCAGCGACGGCCTCGGCACCCAGGTGAGCTGCGACTATGCGCCGCGCACCGGCGCCGAGAACTTCATGGACGGCGACAGCCGCAATCCGACCGTCGCGAGCGTGCAGGCGCAGCAGGACTGGTGGAACCGGTCGATCCGCGCCTGCCTGAAGAAGCACGCGACCTTCCTCAAGGGCATCAACACACCCAACCACGCGCGCGACCTGAACCTGGTGCGCGCCGTACTGGGCTACCCGCATGCCGACCTGCTCGGCGTATCGAGCGGCAGCAGCCTCATGGCCTACGCGAGCCGCATGTTCCCCGACCGCTTCGAGCGCGTGGTGCTCGACAGCAACATGGACTGGGTGCACCTGGACTGGCAGCGCCAGGCGTTGCGGCGGGTGCCGATGGACCAGCTCAACCTGCAGCAGGCGCTCATCCCCTTCATCGCCCGGCACGACGACCGGTTCCACATGGGCACCACCCCTGCGCAGGTGATGACCACCTTCCAGCGGATCTACCAGGCCACGTCCCAGCACCGCATGGGCAGCGTGACGCCGGACCAGGCGCTGGGTGCGCTGGACGGCACCGGCATGTGGGTCTTCTGGGATCTCCTCGTGTCGCCGTCGCTGAGCGCGATGTCCACGGCGCTGGACGGGAACCCGGCCGACATCGCCAACGCCGAACAGATGGCAGCGATGACCTACACCGACCTGCGCACCCAGGCGAGCTTCAACCCCATGGCCGACGTCCTCCAGTGCAACGACTCCGGCTCCGCCGATCCGCGCAGCATCGCGCAGAAGATCAAGGACGTGCACAGGTACTGGGCCAGCGGCGCCGCTACCCTGGTGGACGAGTGCCAGCACTGGCCATGGCGGCCCGCACTCGACCGCGACCTGGAGTCGCGCACCCGGGTGCACGCCCTGCTGGTGCAGAACGAGTTCGACCCGTCCACGCCCTACTCGGGGGCGCTCGAGGACCGGCGGGCCAGCGGCAACGCCGCGCGCATGGTGTTCATCAACAACGCCGCCACGCACGGCGTCATGTTCGACGACAACGACTGCACCGCCAACGCCGAATTCGCCTACCTGAACTTCGGCGTCATGCCCGCCAGGGACGTGGTCTGCCAGGCCAAGCCGATGCACTCCTACACCATGCAGGACACGGTGACCTACGAATACGGCTACCCCGCGGCGGGCTGGCGGTTGCCGCCGCCGCCGGACATCCGCCAGGTGAGCTGGACGCTGGTGCCCTGAGACAGGCTTTCCCAAAGAAAGCGGAGGCAATGATCCAAGCCTGATTGCCTCCGCTCCTTTTTTTGTCGCCTGGCGAACTGGGACGCCGGTTCGACCATCACGTGCAAGCAGGGGAACCGTCCCGCTATCGCCTCGACGCCTCGCTAGGGATTCTTCGCATCGAACGGAATGACGGATCCCATGTTGAGCGAGCCCAGCCGGCCCGACTTGATGTGGTAGCTCCCCGTCAGCAGGACGCTGCGGGCCAGGGTTCCATGGGGCACGACCGCGCGAATCTGCTGAAGCATGTGGGTATCGCGTAACGCCAGGCCTTCGGCCGACGTCTCCGCCGGCCCCGTCATCTTCCCCCTGCCTGCCGAAACGCGGGTGTCGCAGTCCACGAGGAAGACATTGACGCCATGCCGCACCGCGAACTCCATCACCCGGGCCGTCTTGACCGGGTTCGTCTTGTCGCCGGGCCACATGAGGCTGGACTGGGCACTGAATTCCTGCCATGCCGGAATCTGGCGGATGTCCTCGCGGCCGGCCGCACGGTCACGCAGCCACTGGCCCAGCGTTTGGCCTGCCGGGAAATCGAAACCAAGATCGGCAGGCACGAACTCGACATCCTCCAGGAACACGTTGTCCACGACCCCGTCCTGGATCAGGTTGCACAGCAGTCCGCGAGGGTGCGGATTGACATGCGTCTCGCCGATCATCAGCCCCCTCGCCCTGACATCCAGGTTGGCGGCGCGGCGCAGTTCCCCCGCCCGTTGCAATTCCTCTTCATCGAATGGCATCGGCTTTCTCCCCAGTCCAAACGTTCGTGGTCGCATCGGAAAAAAACAGAAATCAGCACGCATTTCCTTCAACAGAACCGGGTCGGGTTCACTTACGTTGGCGCGAGGAAGTGGACCGTCCCCCGTTTTCCCGCTCAGTCTCCATCCCCTTTTGCCGCCGCATCGCCCGTTGCTTGCGCATCGGCCTCGCCTTTCCACGGGTACGCCCACGAAACGACCAGCGGGGCGAGCTTGACGAGAAACAGGCCCACCACGAAGTAGCCAACGCCCTGGTTGACCATCGCCATGGGTGAAATGGACCGGAGGCTGTCCA